>JAEHJW020000923.1_pt1 | contig 56496 bp, 71 predicted proteins | sample 9271431 | NCBI WGS metagenome assembly JAEHJW02 | reverse complement strand
GGACATCGACTACCTGACGAACATCCCCGAGTGGACGTTGCAGACGTTGCACCAGCACCGCGCGGGGCCGGAGGACAAGGCATGAGCTACAAGGCAACGCTCGAAGCCGCTGGCGCGGACGTGTTCGAGGCCGAGATCGGCGACTTGCAGTTCGAGGGCGAGCCGGTGCGGCTGCAAGTCGCGATGGCCCGGCTTGGACACAGCTACCTCGACGGCGAGTTGATCGGCTTGGGCGAGTTGATGGAAAAAATCCGTGAGCAAGCCACGTGGGACATGGATGCCGGCGAGATCCTCGACTGGCTGCGGATGGTGGCCGTCAAGCGCATGGGGATCAAACCATGAAGATCCACATGCTGAAACAAACTATCGCGATCTATCACGCGCTGGTGCTGGCCGCGCACTTCCCGTGTCCGCACGTCACGCGGATCACGGAGGGCGACTACGGCATCGAAGTCGTGTGTGCGAAGCGGATGTACTACATCGCGGACTTCGAGCGGCCGATCCGGATATTTCCGGTGAGGTTTGTTCGAAACAAACTTGTGGCTATATCAACAAACTGAGGGTTGATCATGTATTACCCAAAAGCTATGGAGAACCTGGCAGACCTGTTGTCGCTAGTGGATTTCAAAGCACAGTGGGCGGACCTTCTCGCGGCGACTTACGTTAGCAGCACCGCGCGTGTGGACCTGTACCGCGACATGCAGCCGACGCCCGCCGCCAAATACTGGTGGATCGTGCGCAGCAATTACCCGATCAATGGTCGCGCCCTTCCCGCGAAGCGCGCGACCAAGCCCACGAGCCTTGAACTCATACGAGGAGGCCATGGGTACTCGATGCCGATTTCGTTGCAGTACGTCACCTACGCGTACAACGCCAAAGATCCTGTCGCAGCTATGGTGTTGCACCTGACTCACGCATACACCGACCGCTACCAAAAGCCCTGGACGAGCAGTCGCTTGGAGACTGTCTGCAAACATATCCTGATGCTCGACAAGATGGGGTTGTAATCATGTATTACCCCAACGCGATTGAAAACATCCAGAAACTTTTTGCCGGCAAGAACGATCGGTCGTGGAAGGACTTGTGCGAAGCCCAGTATGTCGGCAGCGTGGCGCGCGTGGACCTGTACAGAGATCTTGCGCCAAGCCCCGAACTGAAATACTGGTGGATCGTGCGCAGCGACAAGCCGCTTGTGCCCTATAAAGGCGGGGGTGGCTACCGCATCGTGACTGGCGCGACCATAGCGTTCTCACTCGCCAGCAACCGCATCATGGCCGATCGCTACGGCGCAGACCTGCGCAGCCTGGTGTCAAAGGGTCTTACGCGTTACAGGAGGTGCGGAGGACTTCAACCGCTGGAGCCGGAGCGGCGGCTTCAAATCGTTGACAGGATATTGATGTACGACAAGTTCGGCGTGTAAACCAACTGAAAAGGACACTAACATGATTCCAAAACAAGATCTGAGACAAATCCTGCGCCATGCCTACGCGTGGCGGCTGCTGCTTGCGGTCGAACTCGTGATGTGCACGGTGATCGTCACCGCGTACTGCCTGATGCCTGACAAGAGGCTGATTGTGCTGGTCACTATGGCTGCGCTGATGGTGCTTGCATCGGGCAACGCGTTAGTGCGGCACGTCGTCATCGTGAGCAAGACCACCAACTAACAGTTTGTTTCAAACAAACCAACAACTGAGGGTATGACCATGATTATCCGAACGAGCAACAAAGAGAGCATCGAACTGATTCGAGATCTGCGCACGTTCCGTGGCTCGAATTTCTACGGGGTGCAGAAAACGCAAGACATGTTCGTGGTGTATTCCTACGGGACGCACTGGCCGCTGGCGGTGTACTCGTTCAAGGCGCGTCACTGGTGGGTCAACATCACTCGCCGTTCGGTGTCCACGACAAGGCATCTGTCGCTGGTGCGTCGCGCGGTGTCCGGGTTCGAGCATACCGAGTGCGCGCACGTCGATGTATGCAACCTGACTTTCTATGGTGTCGATGGCTATATCAAATATCGGCTCGAAGCAGCCGTGGGAGTTGCAGCGTGATCAACGTGTTACTGGAAATCGGCAAGCTGACTTTGGTGGCGACCGCAGGAGCGTGGGGGCATGTTGGCTGGAAGCGGTTCAACCGCAAGCATCCGCGCGCGCAGTTGGGTGAACCCGATCCGCGCTGCGAGCGCGTGGGTTCTCAACAAGAGTTTTACAGGAGCGTGCGCGATGGAACCCGAGACAGGTAGAGCGTGGCCCGCTATGGCTAGATCCTTGAGCGATCGCTTGTGGTGTTATCTGGGCACGATGGACCAGAAGGACTTTTATTCCTTGGAAATATCCGGATCGGCCGCTCGAAGTCCGCGTAGTACATCCGCGATCACGGACGACGGGATGATCCTGATCGCGACTGGCAAAAGCGAGTGGTTCATTGCGCTCAAGAGGGAACTGGAAACGCTCGTATCCGACGACGTGCCCGTGGAGTTATTGAAGCAAGCCAAGATGATGCTACTGCTAACATCTTGACAGATATGCTTACATTGTGTTAAGATGTGTACACTCAGTGAACGTGTGCCCGCTGAGTGTTCGCAAGTTAATCGGCGCAGTTAGTTTGAAACAAACCATGAGGTAACTAGACCATGAAACCTTCCATCATTCTCTCGACGATCAAGGCTCGGTTCACTGCGCACCTCGACGACAATCTCCATCGTGCGATGTATCTCGTCGGCTTGCCCGGTGGCGGCAAGACTCAGATCGTGGCGCAAGCCGCTCGGGAGTTGGGTGTGGGCTTTCGGGCCATCCACGCGCCGCTGATGCTGCCCGAGGATTACGGGATGCCGATCGTCAACGCCAAGCGGGACGGCGTGACGTTCGTTGTGCCGTCGGAGAAGTTTCCGATTGTCGGGGCCGACTGCCCGGATACGGGTTTGCTGCTGATCGACGAGGCTCCGCAAGCCGACAACTCCGGCCAGAAGATCCTGGCGAATCTCGTCCAGGAACGCGAGATCCACGGCAAGAAGCTCAAGCCGGGCTGGATGATCGTCGTGACCGGAAACCCCACCACGGCGCGCGCCGGGGCGAATCGCTTGCTGTCGCACTTCAGCGATCGCATGACAGCTTATGCGTTCGAGATCGACCTGGACGACTGGTGCGTGTGGGCGCTCGACAATCGCGTGAAGCCCGAGGTGATCGCGTTCATCCGGTTTCGCTCCGACTTGTTGTGCGACTTCGATCCGCAGCGCGACAAGAACGCGACGCCGCGCGGCTGGGCCGAGGGTGTGTCGGCGTCGCTCGGGATCGTGCCGCCGGATGCGGAGTACGACAGCTTCAAGGGCGATGTCGGTGAGGGCGCGGCGGCGGAGTTCCTCGCGTTCCTCAAGATATTCCGCAAGCTGCCGAACCCGGACGCGGTGCTGATGAACCCCGAGAAGGCCGAGGTGCCGACCGACATGGCGACGCTGTACGCCATATCGAGCGCGATCGCGGCGCGGGCTTCGAAGTCCTCGTTCGAGCGCGTGATGACTTACGCGCGCCGGCTGCCGCCGGAGTTCTCGGTGCTGGTGGTGCGCGACTCGATCCGCAAGGACCGGGAAGTTACCAGCACCCGCGCGTTCATCGACTGGGCGTCGAAGGACGGCGCGAAGATCCTGCTGTAAGGCTGTGAGTTTGTTTCGAACAATCCCAGGAGGGATAGCTATGTCTGACATGCTAAAAGAACTTGTACGTTCGCAAGTGCGCGAGATCGTGCGAGAGACGATCCGGCAGACCATCGCGGACGTGATCCGCGAGGAGGTGCAAGGAACAGGCGCGCTCGCGCCTGTTCCGGCAAACCCGGTGGCGACCAAGCCGACGCCGACGCTGCCGGCGCGCAAGCGGCACAACGTGCAGGTGTTGTATCCAGCGCGGACCCACGTGCGCGTCAACACGGCGTTCACGAGCCACGCACCTGCGGTGGGTAGCAAGTACCGCGCGGTGTGGGACGCTTGCGAGCAGTGGCTGGAGGGCAAAGACATGTCGCGCAGCGACTTGGCGCGCGACTTGGCGCAGTACCTGGACATGAACACCAACCTGGTGAGTCTGCACATCAGCAAGATGCTGCGTCTGCGCAAACTGCTGCCGGTGTATTGATCAACCGTCTTTAAGACAGGAGTAACTAACACATGAGTGTTATCACTGAGAAGGCTTTGCTCACCAACCTTGCGGTGTCGCAATGGACGGCGCGCAAACTCGACCGTAAAGAAACTGACGAACTCGCCAAGCGGCATGGCGCGGTCCACGACGCGGCGCGGGTCAACAAGGCGCTGCTGCCGATGGCCGGGCCGCTCGACAAGATCCACAAGAAAACCGGCGAGATCCGTTCGTATGTTTACACGAACACGTTGCCGTGGGCCGTCGATGGATCGAGGATCTTGCCGGCGGCGAACTACATCGACTTCGCCAGCCACGTCCGGCAGATGCTGGCCGAGTGGGATCAGCTGGTGCAGACGTTCGTCGGCATGTATCCGGCATTGCAAGCCGAGGCACAGGCGTTGCTCAACGGCTTGTACAAGCCCGAGGACTATCCGCCGGCCAGCGCGGTGGCGGCGAAGTTCAAGGCATCGGTTAGTTTCTTTCCGGTGCCGAGCGAGAACGATTTCCGCGCGTCGTTCAATGCCGAGGAGGACGAACGGCTGCGTGAGGAATTGCGCGAGCAGCTGGCGTTGGCGCAGACCAAGGCAGCGCGTGACTGCTGGGAACGTCTGTACGATGTCGCGAAACACGCGGCGGACAAGCTGTCCGATCCCAAGGCGATCTTCCGGGATTCTCTCGTGGAGAACGCGCAGGAGATCTGCCGGCTGTTGCCGAAGCTCAACATCACGGATGACTCGCAGCTGGAGACCATGCGCCAGGAGGTCGAGAAACATCTTTGCTCGCACGTGCCGGATGTCTTGCGACTGCCAGGCCCGACGCGCGAGGGTGTCGCACAGGCGATGCGTGAGGTCGCGAAGAACATCGCGGCAGTTCTCGGTGACGACGCGCCGGCTGTGGTGCAGACCGCCCCGGTGGCAGCGCCAGTGCCTGTGCCGGAGCCGACCAAGAGCGACGCGGCTCAGAAGCTCAACGACATCTTCGCCAAGATGGGTGCGTTCTATGGCACTTAAAAGACAGGGCACGTTCGATGACATATACACGCCGCTTGCAAAGGACGAGCCTGACGGTCACAGGATGAACGTGTATACGAACTTGTTGCGGCTTGTGCTGATCAGCGAGGAAACGCATGGCGTGTGGACCGCTATGCGTTTCGACGACGGCACCGAGCAGGTGAGGTACACGGGCGAGGAATGCAACTATCGCAGGTTGATTATCGAGCGGGTTGTCTTGCCCAAGAGTCGGCGCAAGCGGTGGACGATCTTGAGTCGCAGCATACCGGGCAACAAGCTGGACGGACGCATGTATCCGCCGAAGGTCGCAGGTCCGTTCAAGGATCTGCCGTCTGCGAAGGCTGCGCTGCTGGTGCTGCTGGGTTCGAACTAGGGTTTGTTTGAAACAATCTGAGGAGAAACTAACATGGCAACCGTTCAAAAAGGCCAAGTGCTAACTGACGCAGAGATCGCGCAGCGCAAGGCCGAGATCAAGGCGACCGAAACCAAAGCCGGCGAAATGCTGGGCAAAGCCAAGGCTGCGCTGGTGCTGGAGCAGCCGTTCATCGCGAGCTTGCTGATGAACCTGCCGATGGTTTGTTCGTGGTCGATCCAGACGATGGCTACCAACGGCAAGCGGTACATGTACAACCCGTCGTTCGTCGTCAACATGTCACAGGACGAGGTCAAGTTCGTCCTGGCGCACGAGGTCATGCACTGTGTGTTCGCACACATGTATCGGCGTGGCAATCGAGACCACAAGACGTGGAACGTCGCGGGCGATTACGTGATCAACAACCTGCTGATTACAGACAAGATCGGCTCGATGCCGAAGGGCGGTCTGCACGACCCCTCGATCGTCGCACGGGGTAACAACACGACCGACGGCGTGTACAACATCGTGAACCAGGAGCGCGAGGAGGGTAAGGGCGGCGCTGGCGTTTCGCATGGCAACGGCGAGACGCTCGACGACTGCGAGGACGCAACGGGCACCGAGTCCGAGATCGCCGAGCAGCAAGCCGAGACACAGGTGCGCGTGGCACAGGCGGCACAGGCCGCGAAGATGTGCGGCAAGTTGTCGGCAGGTATGGCGCGCTTCGCGGGGCAAGCACTCAAGGCTGTCGTGTCATGGCAGGACGTGACAAGACGTTTCTGGACTTCGAGCGCGAAGGTCGAGTACACGTTCGCCAGACCGAAGCGGCGGTTCATCGACCAGGATCTTTACCTGCCGACTTTGTCCGGCGACCAGCTGGGCGTCGTCGTGGTGTTCATCGACTGTTCGGGTTCGATCGGCCCGGACGACCTCGGCGCGTTCGGGAGCGAGATCACGGTGCTGCGCAACGACTGTGCGCCCCAGCGACTGCACCTCGTGTACTTCGATAGCAGCGTCTGTCACCACGACGTGTTCGAGCGTGACGACGAACTGCACATCGAGCCGCACGGTGGTGGCGGCACGGCGTTCTCGCCTCTGTGGAAGTTTGTGGAAGAACAAGGCATCGAGCCGGTCTGCGGGATCGTGCTGACTGACTTGTACTGCAACGACTTCGGCGACGCGCCCGGCTATCCGGTGCTGTGGGTGACGACGGGTGCCACTGAAGCCCCGTTCGGCGAAGTCGTTTCGATGCACAACCATCGGTAACATACAGAAGGAATCGAACAATGCCTAACGTCAAAATGAGCGAGAAGCTGCGCAGCGAGATCCTGTCTGCCGCCATGCAAGTGTTCGACAAGCGTGAGCAAGAGGTTCGCACGTGGCCGGCGGAGATCACTGCCGAACGGGTGTTCAACGCCTACATGGGCTCCACGATAGGACTGCGCGCGGCGTATGACCAGGCGCTCGCGTTCAACCTGCTGCAAAACACCAACCAGTACAAGGTGTCGTTTCTCTGTGGGAAAAGCATGATCTTCCGCGTGCCTGTCACGAACCCCGACAAGCACAAACATCTTCCAGAGGGAGGGTCTTACGACTCGGGGTTGAACCTGGAAGGCTCCGACGCGCAAGCGATGCTGGAGATCCTGACCAAGTGGCAGGAAGCGATGGAAGACTTTCAGAAAACGGAGCTGGCTTTCAGAACCCAGCTTAACGCTTTGCTGGAGAAGCACACCACGCTCAAGACACTTATCGCCGAGTGGGAGCCGGTATGGGCATACGTGCCGTCGTGGGCGAAAACCCGGTACATGGAGCCGGGGCCGGAGCGTAAGAAGAACGAGCGGGCCGCAGTGCAGGTGGACACAGGTTTACTCAACAACGCTGTCGTCACTGCGCGCGTTCTCGACGCGGTCTGATCACACCTTGTAGATCAACATGAGCGACCATATACTAGCTAACGAGTTCGAGTTAATGGTCGCTCGGGTTCATGTCGCCAATGCAGGATTAGAGGCGTTGTATCCCTGCTGCTGCGGATTTCGGTATGTGATTTCATGCGATCACCCTCAGCGAGAGGCCGTAGTCGTCGTCCCGGTGGACGCTAAACACCGGGTTTGTTTCAAACAAACCCCGAGGTAGACCATGTGCAAAATTCCGTATTTGATCAAAGAGGATGTTAACCCGCGAGATCGTGTCTGGCGGCTCTCCACCTGGGACGACGGTACTCAGTGTATCTATCACCGTCCATACGAGGATCGGCAGTACAAAGATAGTCCTCACCCCCAAGTGATATACATGATCGAGCGGGTGGTTAAGGAAAACAGCCGGCGCAAGAACTGGTGCATCACTCGGCGCACAACTGCGCGTGATATGACCCGTCTCTATCCGCCGAAGGTCGCAGGTCCGTTCAAGGATCTGGAGGCGGCGAAGGCCGCGTTCTTGATGTTTGTCAGCGCGTCGGGTCTGCTGTGAAGCTGGTGGCGTTCGACGTGGAGACGGGCGCAGCTGCCGAGGATTGGGCGCTCGAACCGTTCCGCGCCGCCACCGGGGCTGCGCGTGTAACCTCGTTCGCGACCGCCACGATGAAAGATGGTCAGGTGGTTTACGGTGGCGCGTTCAACCCAAGCACGGCGGACCTTGCTAACTTCCTGACCGAGTGTTACGACACCAAGGCGCGTATCGTCGGCTGGAACGTGGCGTTCGATGCCGCGTGGCTGATCGCGTTAGGACTTCGCGACCTGGTGTTTGCTAACAAGTGGCTGGACGCGATGCTGCTGTGGCAGCACACGGACAACACTCCGCAGCACACCCCGCGCGGCCTCAAGGCAGCGGTGGCGAAGTTTTATCCTGCCCATGCGGGCTACGAGAAAGACGTGCCGCTGAACCCGCAGACGCCAGAAGAAATTATCAAGCTCACGATGTACAACCAGAAGGACGCCAGGTTCACGCTTCTGTTTGCCGACAAGTTCTGGGGCGACCTGTCTCGCGAACAACGCCGTGCTGCGTTGATCGAAGCCGAGAGTATCCCGCTGGTCGCCGACACGACCGTGAACGGTGTCCAGATCAGCGACAGCGCAGCACAGGAACTCCACCTCACCTTGTCGGAAAAGATCGGAGCCACGGGTGTTCACCTGCGGGTTGTATCGCCGGAGGCGACAGCCAGCGTTCTCGGCTCGCCGAAACAACTGGCTGATTTGTTGTACACGAAGTGGCGACTGCCGATCCCGAAGCTCACCGAAAAAGGCGCACCGTCAACCGACAAGGAAGCCCTGGCGTTGCTCGCAACCCATGACGACCGCGCGCGGCTTATCTACGAGTACCGCGAGGCGATCGGCAACCTCACCAAGTTCGCCAGCGCGCCGCTCCATTCGATCGCATACAACCAAGACGGCAGGTCGCGGCCAGTCGCGAGGATCTTCGGAACCTACACGGGCCGCATGACGTACTCCTCGCGTACCAACAACTCACCCAGCGGTGTCGCCCTGCACCAGTGGAAACGCGACCCGGTATATCGGCGCGTGATCGAACCTCCACGCGGCATGGCACTGCTTGAGTTCGACTTCTCGGGCCAGGAGTTTCGCTGGATGGCCGTGGAGGCTAACGACCCCACGATGCTGTCGCTGTGTCTGCCCGGTGAGGACGCACACGCCTACATGGGTGCGCGCGTCGTCCAGGGAAGTGTTTACCGTACCATCCAACAGCTGGCCCACGCCGGTGACGCGGAAGCGAAAAAGATCCGGCAGTTCGGCAAGGTCGCGAACCTCAGCTGTCAATACCGCACGAGCGCCAGCACACTCGAACGTGTTGCCAGAGTGCAGCACAAGATCGCGCTGACGCCGATGCAAGCCGCAGCGATCCATGCCACGTACCAGACAACCTACCGGGCAGTCCCGGCCTACTGGAAACGCCAGATCTACACGGCGCGCGATCAGGGTTATGTCGAGACGATCGCCGGACGGCGCGTGTGGCTGGGGACTGGCGACACGTGGGACTTCGCGTTCAGGTGGGCGAAGGAATCCACTGCGATCAACTTCCCGATCCAAGGTGCAGGTGCCGAGCAGAAGTACCTGGCGCTCGCAGTGCTGCGCGCTGAAATGCCGAAGTATTCCGCCAAGTTTTATTTCGAGCTTCACGACGGGTTGTTTGTTGTCGTCCCGCACAAGTACGCCGACAAAGCCGTTAGGGAGTTCAGGGATTTGTTATCCAATCTACCCTACAAGAAAGCGTGGGGCGTTGACCTGCCGATCAAGTTCCCGGTGGACGCCAAGATGGGTCTGTCGTGGGGTGATCTTGTTCCCGTAGACGACTGAGGAGGAAGCCATGAAGAACGTAATCCTGGTATCACTGATTCTGTTATCCGGTTGTGCGACCTGTCGGCGCGAGCCGGTCCTGTGCGCGGTCGGTGCTACGCTCGCCACGGGCGCGGTGCTGTACGCCGTGCACCACACGAACGAACCTGCCGTGATGCAGCCGCGCGAGAACACCCAGCCGGTGGTCTGCAACGAGGACTGCCGATGAAGTACCTGCCTTTGTTCCTGTTGATCCAGCTGGCGTCGCTCGTGCTGACTGTGGTGGGCATCCCGGTCGTCGCGATCCTGGCCGGCTTCCAGTGGGTGCACTTCGATCACGCGGAGCAGACCTGGCACTGGCCGTGGTGGGCATGGATCTGGGACAACCGCGAGGACGGTGTCGCACCAGTCTGGTACCAGAAGGCTCACCCGACCTGGAGTACGCCGAGGCTGGTGTTCACCTGGGCGGCGCTGCGCAACTCGTGCAACAACCTGCGGTATGTTCCTGGTGTATCGAAGGCCGGTCGCCCGCTGTGGCATCGCACGTGGCACATGTTCGGTAAACAGTTTTACGCGCAAGCCGGCTGGCTCTCAGACGGGTATCCGTGTTTGTCTGCTGGCGCAGGTAAAGGGGATTGATCGCCGTGAACCGATACCGGCGTGGCTTTGCGATAGTGATTGCAAGGTCGTTAGATATTTTGTTAGCAACTTGGATCTGGAGGGATTATGATCTGACGATCAGTTCGCTCTGCGGCCTGGAGTTGCGTAAGCAAAACCCCAAGTGGTGGGCCGTGTGGGTCGGCAGGAATTTCCTGGACAAGATCTCTCCAGGACATTGCGAGGCCGCGCTCAAAGCGGATCGAGACAGGGCGCAGCTGGCAATCGACATCATTGATGGGAAGGTATCGCCATGAGCAAGACTGTGTTGTTTCGGATCGACGCCGCAGGTGCGACGTTCCGGGCCGAGGACATTACAGACGCGCTGCTGACACTGGCGGAATACTTCGATGACCTCGCCGAAGGCCGTGACCCAGCACCGATCTTTATGCACGGGGCGATCTCGATCGAGCAGACGAACTTAAACAGTTAGGAGGTAGGGGTGGATACAACGTACAACAAGTTGATAACGAAACTGATCCAGCTAGACACCGCAGAGTGGCGGTCGCTGGTGTGTCAGGTGGCTTGGGCGTATCGGATGCGCCGACCCGAGCCGAAGATCTACACGCGCCATGTCCGAGGTCCACTGCTGCCGAAAGCGGAGTGGGATCGGCTGCGCAAAGAAGTCACACGAGCGCGGTGGAGGATTCAACATGCGGTGGTGGTCGAAGCTAAGAGACGACTTCTCGAAGATCGCAGATCTTATATGCGGCGATATATGCGCACGTACCGTCGTCGAGAACTCAGCAATAAACGAGACAGGAGATCAGCCCATGACAACGCCGTTTGACCTGATGCCAGTCATAGGAGTTGCCTCGAACACTTCGGGGTTGTTGGCGCCCTACCAGAGTGCGCAAGTTGCGCAAGCTGCGCAAAATACGCACGGTCAGCTGTTGAACCAATCTGCGCTGCCAACGAATCCGCTGCCGTCTCTGAAGAACGCCAAGCAAGTTGCAGCGAATCTCTACCTCACCATTTCCAAAGTTGCTAACGGGTACACACTCTCGGTGAACAACACCAGCTTGGGTGGGTCGGAGATAACCACGTGGGTGGCGAAAGACATCGCCGAGCTACAGAACCTGCTGGCGGTCGCGCTGGTTCAAAGCCAGATGTCGCAATGATCAACTGGCTCACGATCAAGCGGTTCTCGGAGTTGACCGGCTACTCGGAGAAAGCCGTGCGCGCGAAGATCGACGAAGGTGTTTGGCTCAAGAATCACGTGTGGTGTAAAGCACCAGACGGTCGTATCCTCGTGTCGATACGGGGGTACGAAACGTGGGTCGAGGGTCAGGCGTTCGCGCAGTTGGCGCAAAGTCAATCCAGATAGATTTCCGCTACCGTGGCGTTCGCTGTCGGGAGTGGTTGCGGCTGGAACCGACCAAAGCGAACCTGCGGTACGCGGCAAATTTCAAAGCAAGGATCGAACATGAAATCTCGACCAACACCTTTGATTACCGTAGACACTTTCCCGAGTCGCGGCGAGCGCAGTTGTTTGCGGCTGAAGTGGGACTGCCGACGCTTGACGTGGGCGACGCGCTCGAACGATTGGTTAATGCTCAGGCTGGACACGTACAGCCTGAGACGCTTGCAGACTATCGTGAATACGCTCGCATCCTCGCTAAAGCGTTCCCGTGCAAGCTGCAAGAAATCTCCCGCGCGCAAGTCCGGGAGTGGGCGCAAAGCCAGACGATCTCGCGCAAGCGCCTAAACAACTTACTGATCCCTCTACGTGGCGCGCTACGACAAGCACACGAGGACGGCGTCATCACGTCCGATCCGCTCGCAGGGTTTCGAATCGGACGCCGAGTCGAAGCCCCAAAAGAAACCATTGACCCGCTCACACCACAAGAACTCTCGACGCTCTGTAAGACCGCCACGGGAGCGTACTGGCAGTTCTGGGCGTGGACAGGATTGCGCACGAGTGAATTTATTGGGTTGCAATGGGGCGATGTTTCGGGTGAGTTTGATCGTGTCGCCGTCCGGCGCGCTGTCCGTGAAGGCAAGGAAAAAGTTACCAAGACATCCGCCGGAACGCGCGTCGTGCAACTTCTTTCACCAGCCCGCGAAGTCCTCGTTCGACTCGGACGTGGCGACACGACAGCACCTGTGTTCCCACACCCCGTCAAGTGCCGGCGGTTCCACGGCGACAAGGCCGTACGCATCCTGTTCCACCGCGACTGTGACGCAGCCGGGATCCGACGCCGGCCAGGACCGTACGTTCTCAGACACACGTTCGCGTCGCTGGCTCTCTCGTCGGGCGAACCGCTTGGCTGGGTATCTGCGCAGATGGGTCACAAGGATCCGTGGATGACCTTGAGGGTCTACGCCAAGTGGGTGCCGAGCGCGTTCCCTGATGCTGGTGCGAGGATGCTGCAAAGATGCGCAGACACTTCGTCGTGATCGTCGGTCGCTGGAAGTTCGAGAACTGGCATCTGTATCGACGCACCCAGCACGTCGCCGCCAAGAAAGCATCCGTGCGATGGGTGAGTTGGGACCGCGTGTTCTAAGGCAGATTTGGGACAGAGGTGTTTCGTAACTGATTGATTGCAAACAAGGGGACGGGGGTTCGATTCCCCCCGGCTCCACCAATAGCACTTGCCGCCACCTAATAAAAACAAACACTTGGGTGGCGGCGACCTGCCCATAATGGATGGGCAGCCTGTGGATAGCCTGTGGATTACTGTGGGTTAAGGCAGATCTAAGGCAGAAAGCCCGTGAAAACTCACGTGGACAGTTGCTCACAAAACTGCTAATGTAAACACCCTATAACTTTTGTGACATCCCGTCCTGGGGGTCGAGCATGGATCGCACCGCTATAGTTGAAGGTTTGAATATTCTGATTCAGGCGGACAACTACGTGCCGTTGATTCGTGAGATTACCAACATCATTGAGCGTTGGGATACGCACCCGATGGCCTATGAGGGCAACCTCAAACCATTGAACGCTCTGATCGAGGTCGGCCTCGAAAGTCGTGAGGCGTTCGAGAACCTACTCAGCTTGGCCGAGCAAAAGCGCAAGCTGCTCCCGGTGATGCGTCGTGTCGATTACCAGCGCAACCTGATGCGCGAACGCCGCGCGCGAATCGCCAAGGCTCTGGAGCTACAGGAACTGACGACGAGCAAGAGTTTCAAGAGCGCCAAGGATCGAGACAAGGCGACGCGCGAGATCATGCAGCGGTGGGGCGAAGCCCGAAAGAAGTTCATCGCGGCAAAGGGAAAGTTGTCGTGGAAAGAACGCAACGTGGCGACGACTGCTTTCTGGGAAACGATCGACACGCAACTCGACGACAACCTAAAAGCCGCGAGAAAAAAGCATTGAGTATTGCTTGACCATGACTGTTAGCTAGTCTACAGTCTGTGTTAGGAGGTACTTCATGCCCACCCAACACGACGACGAAGTAAACAGTCCCTCGCACTATACCCACGGGGGTATCGAGACATGGGACTTCATCAAGGCGAAACTCACTGTGCAAGAACTGCGCGCGGTATGCATCGCGAACGTGATCAAGTACAGCAGTCGCGGCCCGTTCAAACACGCTGGTCGCGAGGCGCTCGACTACAAGAAAGCCCGCTGGTACTTGGATCGCCTGATCGAGACCTACGAATGAGCAAGCCATTCGCATGGTCGTACTCAGCACTCACGTCGTTCGAGACGTGCCCGCGTCGTTACCAGCTAACGCGCATCACGAAAGAATTTTCCGAGCCGCAGACTCAGCACACGATCTGGGGCAACCAGGTTCACAAGGCGCTCGAAAACCGTCTTGTGCACAACAAGCCGTTGCCCGAGACCATGATCAAGTACGAGCCGATCGTCAAGAAGCTCGTTAGCAAGGGCGGCGTGATTCGTGCCGAACAGAAGATGGCGCTCAACCGCAACCTGGTGCCGACGCAATACTTCGCACCGGACGTGTGGGTGCGCGGCATCACGGACGTAACCGTGCTGCGAAACTCCACGGTGTTCAACGGCGACTGGAAAACCGGCAAGCGAGATCCCGACTCGGCGCAGCTGCGCTTGAGCGCCGCGATGGTAATGGCATACAAGCCGTACGTCGAGCGGTCGATCAACGCGTTCATCTGGCTCCAGTCCGGCGAGATCGACACCGAGGAAGTTACTCGTGACGACGTGCCGCGAGTGTGGCAGGAGTTCATGCCGCGTGTGCAGCGCATGGAGAACGCGGTAAAGGAAAACAAGTTCATACCGCGTCCGTCGGGGCTGTGCCGCAAGTGGTGCCCGTGCAGCACGTGCGAGTTCCACGGAGAGCGCGGTGGCTAAGACTCCAGAAGGCCGCGTCAAAGACGAGGTCAAGAAAGTGTTGGATGAACTGGACGCCTGGTGGTTCATGCCTGTTAGCAACGGCATGGGGCGTGTCGGTATCCCAGACTTCATCGCATGTATCGAAGGAAAGTTCGTCGGCATTGAATGCAAGGCACCTGGAAAAATAAACAACCTGTCCCCAAATCAACAACGCGAGTTAGCAGGTATCGACAAGGCCAGCGGCTTTTGGGTTGTGGTGACATCCGGCGAAGCACTGCGTTCCTGGTGGCACGACAAGTGTGTTGGGGAGATTCACAATGGCAATAAACCACGGACTCAAAATCAGCGAGATCACACGTAGCTGGTGGGATCTGCGCGTGGCGGATACATTGAGCAGTTGCTGTAGCTCGTGGAGCAGTACGCACTCCATGATGGAGTACGATACGGAGTACGATACCTGGAAGCCGAAGCTAGCGATCATGTTTACGGACATGCCGATATTGCAGGTCGATCTACCACAAGAAGAAATTACCGAAGAATTTCTGCGTGGCCTGGCGGTCGCGGTGAAGATACACCTGAATGCTCATTCATAAAAAATCTCGCAAGCTCATTCTGAACGTCCGCGATCGCAACAGGATCTTGTCTGTTGTCCCGACCGCCAAAGAGTTTCGGTACAAGGGCCGCACACTGGTCGCAGTGCCACACCGGATCGAAGAAACCCGCATACTGCGCAACCTCAACTTCGACGCGCCGAGTCCGATCCGGTATCACTACGAGTGGTCTGGATCCTATACACCGTTCCGCGCGCAGCTGGACACCGCTGAGTTCCTGACGCTGCACCCGCGCGCGTTCTGTTTGAACGACATGGGTACCGGCAAGACACTCTCGGCGCTGTGGGCTTACGACTACCTGCGCAGCCAGAAACAAGTTACCAAGGCACTTGTCATATCGCCGCTGTCCACACTGGAGCGCACGTGGGGCGACGAGATCTTTCGACACTTTCCGCACCTGACCTTCGCGAGTCTGCACGGCACGAAAACTCGTCGGCGCAAACTCTTGCAGCAAGATGTTGACGTGTACATGGTGAACCACGACGGCATCAAAGTCCTGCAGCAAGATCTGATTGCCAGGGACGACATCGACCTGGTGGTGATCGACGAGTCCGCGAGCTTCAGGAACGCCGGGACAGATCGCTGGAAAGCGTTGAAGAAGGTTACCGCCGGGCGCAAGTTCGTCTGGGCACTGAGCGGGACGCCGACGCCGAACGGGCCGACGGATGCCTGGGCGCAATGCCGGATCGTGTGCCCCGAGAACGTGCCGCCTTACTACGGACAGTGGCGCGATTCGGTGATGCGCCAGGTGAGCCAGTTCCGCTGGATCCCGCGCGACGGTGCGACCTCTCTGGTAGCACAGGCGATGCAGCCGGCGATTCGGTTCTCGCGCGCCGAGTGCGTTGACCTGCCAGAGTGCATCTATCAAGAACGCTCCGTGCCGCTGACCCCTGACCAGAAACAAGTCTACGGACAGATGCTCTCGAAGCTCGCGATGGAGTACAACGGCGAGCAGGTGATGGCGGTCAACGAGGCCGTCAAGATGCAGAAGCTGGTCCAGATAGCCTGTGGGGTTGTCTACGGGAAAGATACCAACGTGTATCTGCCAGTGCGTCCGCGCATCGAGGTCATCAAGGAAGTCATCGAGGAAGCCGGCACCAAGACAATCGTGTTCGTGCCGTTCACCGGCGTCCTCGAATATGTTGCGGCACAACTGGCAGCGCATTTCAGCGTGGCGTGTATCCAGGGTTCAACCTCCAAGTCCGCGCGCGACGATATATTTCACAGGTTCCAGAACGAGGATTCTCCGCAAGTCCTGGTGGCGCAGCCGGCGGCAATGTCGCACGGCTTGACGCTGACCGCAGCCAACACGGTGGTGTGGTTCGCGCCGATAACGTCCAACGAAGTGTTCGAGCAAGCGAACGCACGGGTGTCGCGCCCCGGCCAGAAGCACACACAGTTCATTGTGATGGTCGAAGGGACGCCGGTCGAGCGCCGGATCTACGAGCGGCTTCGCGGCAAACAAAAAATGCAGGGGCTGCTGCTGGAAACAATTCGAGAATCTCGTTAGCTAGTTGTTGACAAGCTAACAAAGATCGCTGTATTCTAGCTAACAGTTAACGCGGAGGGGCAAACATGCAAGAGCTAGTGGAGAAGTACATCGCATTGCGCGATGCGAAAGACAAGATCAAAGCTGCGTTGAGCGCCAAAACGGCCAAGCTCGACGCGGTGATGGAGCGCATCGAAGCACAGATCTTGTCCACGTTCATTCAACAGGGTATTGACTCGGTGCGCACGTCGGCCGGCACGGCATACAGGCAAACACGCACGTCGGCCAAGGTGGCTGATTGGGAGAGTGTGCTACAGTTCATTCGAGATCAAGAACTCTGGCACATGCTCGAACGGCGGGTTAGCAAGGATGCGGTGACCGACTACCGCAACGAGCATGGCGAATTGCCGCCAGGTGTGGACTGGCGCGAAGAAGCAGTTATCAACGTACGGAGATCCTAAACATGGGTGACATCATCCCGTTTGAAAGTTCGTCGCAGATGCCAGCGCATTTGCGCGACATGTTCCAGCAAGCGACCAACATCGACTTGTCGTCGGGTCTGACCGGCGGCTATCCGGTCGTTAGCTACAAGGGCAAAGTCTGGCACATCATCGAGGGCGACAAGCGTACGCTCGTCACCCATCCGAACTCCGAAGATCCCGCAGCATCTTTGGAGGTCGTGATCCTCAAGGCCAACCCGAACCTGTCGAAGCTGTTCTACGAAGGTGGCTACGAGGAAGGCTCGACCGACAAGCCGACCTGCTACTCCAACGACGGCAAGACCCCGGCGCTCGACGCGCAGGAACCGCAGTCGTCCGCTTGCGCCACCTGCCCGCACAACGTGTGGGGTAGCCGCGTGACCGAGGGCGGCGCGAAGGGTAAGGCTTGCACCGACCTGCGCCGGCTGGCGATCGCTCCGGTGGGCCGGCTCGACATGCCGATGCTGCTGCGCATCCCGGCGGCGACCCTCAAGGAACTGGCAGGGTATGCCTCGACGCTGGACCGGCGTAAGGCACCCTACCAGGCCGTCGTGACCAAGATCTCGTTCGATCTGGCCGTGGCGCACCCGAAGTTCGTGTTCAAGGCCATCCGCTGGGTCACTGCGGAGGAAGCCGAGATTGTCGCCGAGACCCTCGACAGCGACATGATCTCGCAGATCATCGGTCTGGGCGGCTCCGCCTCCGTGGATGCCCTGGGACCGCCGCCGGCCCACGTGGCTGCGCTACCCAGCCCGAACGCCACGGGCGCTCCTGCGCAAGCTCCGGCACCCGCAGCGGCTCGCCGACCGTCGAAGGCCGCTGTGTCCGAGGCCGAGGCCGAGGTCGTGGAGGCTGTCGCCCCAGCCGGCGCGCGCGGTCGTCCGCGCAAGCCCGCGCAAGCGGCTCCTGCCCCTGCTCCTGCTCCTGCTCCTGCCCCGGCCCCGGCCCCGGCCCCGGCCCCGGCCCCGGCCCCGGCTGCTGCGTCGAACACGGCGCTCTTGTCCGAAGCCGACAGCGCGCTCGACGAGGCCCTGGCCGCGCTCGACGACTAACCGTCCCCCCGCGAGACAAAGCGGATAGACGCTTGACAGCACGGACAGACGTGCGCTTCTTAAGGATGGTGCCGACATGTTTGACGTAGCAAAGAAAGCCCGATTACTTCCTTCAGACGTTGCCAAGCTCATGCGTGTTAGCAGGATTACGGCTTCGCAGTGGTTCAACAACCGCGCGCGGCCCCACCACCTGCTATTGCCGCGTGTGACTGCGCTCCTGAAGGCGATCGAGGGTGCGTACGACGATGGCAAGCTCCCCGTGCCGCACGACATTGTGCAGCGCGAACGCGCCATGTATCTGCGCAACACGCTAACGCACTACATCAAAGCCCCGAAGCCACCTGAACTTGGTTAGCTAGTTTCTAGCGCCAACGCGGTGGCGCTAGAATGAAAGTTCGCGTGCAGACGGGGGATGTAGTGTAGTGAACACGAAGGAATTTCTGGCCCACGTCCTGCCGGACGACGGTCTTGTGTGCTTGGCGTTCCCCTCAAACGGGACTTTCCGACACAGGTTTTACGACGACAAAGACAAAGCTGCTGCCGATGCCATCAAGATCGACAGCGCGGGATACACGGTTTATTTCGGATGCGCGAGCTACATCCAATCCGACACGCGCAAAGCAACGAACGTCGCCAGCGCAAGGTCGCTGTGGCTGGATGTTGATTGCGGCGAAGGCAAACCATACGCCGACGCGCGAGAAGGGTTAAAAGCCCTCTGTGATTTTTTCAAGGCGCTCGAACTGCCAGCACCGACGATCGTGCAGAGTGGTACCGGGCTGCACGTTTACTGGCGGCTCGATCGCGATGTCACACCCGACGAGTGGAGATCGCTTGCTAACGGGTTGAAGCAATCCGCCCGCGACCACGGGTTTCGCGCGGACCCTGCGCGGACCTCCGACATCGCATCGGTCCTGCGCCCTGTGGGCACACACCACCGCAAGGGAAAAGAAATACCTGTCAAGCTGCTGCGCGCCGGCCAGGAAGTATCTGTCAGTGCGTTACAGGAAAAATTTGGTTGGCTCGGAAGTTACCCACAGGCTGCGGACACACAGATAAATTCTGACTTATCAGGCGGCATTGAGTACCCACCAGCTAACGCCGAGTTGATCGCAGAGCGCTGCGGGATCATGCAGCTGATGCGCGACACCCAAGGCAACGTCGATCAGCCCACCTGGTATCACTCGCTGCAGATTCTGGCTGCATGTCAGGACGGCGAGAAGTTCGCGCACGGCTGGTCCAGCGGGCACCCGGACTACTCCGAGGAAGAAACCAACACGAAGTTTGCGCAAGCGAAACAACACCGTCCTACCACCTGCCAGAAGCTCGCCGACTACCAGCCGCAAATTTGCGAGGTCTGCCCGTTCAACGGCAAGATCAATAGCCCGATCGCACTCGGCTACGAGAACGCCCCTGGTGCGCCTGCTCAGAGATTCGTGGAGGTGGCACCCGAGGAAGTCCCGGTCGAACTGCCGTTCGGCTACAAGGCATCAAAGGATATTGCCACGGGCAACATGTCTCTGATGGTTTGTTTGGAGAAGGATGACAACAACCAACCGATCTGGACACCGTTCTGCGATTCGTTCTTTTACCCGGTGAGTCGCATCCACACCAAGGAAGGCAACATGCTGGAGTTTGATTTGGTGTTGCCGAAGAACGTGCACAGACGGTTCCTGGTCAACACTGCCACGATTGCCGAAGGCGGTAAGTCGTTGGCAGGAGAACTCGGTAAGATGGAAATCGTGAGCCGCCCCGGAATGAAAAGCCAGATCGACGCATACCTCACCCGCTGGATCGACAAGATGCGGCAAGAGGCCGACGAGGTCGAGACCTACACTCGGTTCGGCTGGTACGAAAAGGATTTCCTGGTAGGTGAAACCCTGCTGACTCCAGCCGGCCCTCGCCAGGTTCTGCTGCGCGGGAACGCTGCGCTCAAGAAAGATGCCGTCGCCACGCGCGGCGACTTCGAGGAGTGGAAACAAGTTATCAACGGAGCGTACAACTATCCAGGGCAGGAAGCGCTTCAGTACCAGGTGCTGCTGGGTTTCGCGTCACCCCTGTTCGCGCTGTTCAAGGAACTCGGCGGCATCACCGTGTACGCTCACTCCGAAGGCAGCGGCGTCGGCAAGACGACTGCGCAGCGCGCGGCCTTGTCGGTGTGGGGCAACTGGCAAGAACTCCAGATGGCGGAAGGCAAGACAACGGTAAACGCGTTGCAGGTTCTGATGGGCACCTACCACAACCTGCCGGTGTTGTTCGACGAGCTAACAAACCAGAGCTACGAGGAAGCAAGCCGCCTGGTGTTCGACACCAGTAGTGGACGCGCGAAGGCGAAATTAAACCGTGACGGAAGTCTCAAAGAGAACGTCCACAACTGGTCAACGATCATGATGGCGAGCGGCAACAACACGATCACTGAGAAGCTCGCGAACCACCGCTTGAATGCTTCCGCCGAGATCGCCCGCGCCTTCGAGTTCACCGTCACCAACTGCAGCAAGCTCTCCCCCAACGAAGCTCGCGACCTGTTCCCAAAACTACTTGACAACTACGGTCACGCCGGCATCGTGTTCATGGACTACGTGGTGCGCAACTACGATCGAGTAGCGGATGCGCTCCTACGTGTCCAGAAAGTGTTCAACGAAAAACTCAATGTAAACAACACAGAACGCTATTGGAGCGCGCTTCAGGCTTGCGTGATCACGGCGTTGAAGATATGCAGAAAAACAAACATATTGTTTTTTGACCCCGTCGCAATGCAAAATTGGATTGAGGAATCGCTTCGAGCCAATCGTCACCAGATGAACGACACCGTCGATTCATCCAGCGACACGTTCGGCCGGATGCTGACGGACATTTGGCAGGGGATCCTGGTGACTCTTGGGGAGGGAGATCTGCGACGCAACGCGATCGCCGACGTTGTGCAGCATCCGCGTGGCATTTTAACTGGACGTGCCATCGTCGGATTGTCTCCCAGAGAGAACACGACTTTGCTCTTGAATGCGATCGCGGTGCGCGACTGGTGCAACCGTCGAGGCGCGTCGGCGAAAGAATTGTTTGCAGCGGGTGTTGCAGAAGGCTGGGTGTCCCCGAAGCCTGTGCGGTACTCACTTGGACGTGGAACAACTCAGTACGCCACCATTTCGAGTCAGGTGAAGTGCTGGGAGATCAACCTAAGGAAATTGGGTGCGGGAGCGATTGATTCGTCAATCGCACAGAAGGTCCGATTAATTGAGGTCAAGGAAACCGATGACGACGTTGAAGCAAGAAGTTCTCGTGATACTGAAAGCCCACAAAGTTAGCTTGCGAAGTCTGCACCGCATCGAGACGGCGCGAACCGACGGTACCTTGAAGCTGATCCGCCGCAAGAGTACCGCCAAGAAGGTCGCCAGTAGTGTCGCGTGTGTCTTGCTACTGATCGCCGGGGTCGGCAAAGTGGCCGAACATTTCGCGCAGGGCAGCTTGTTTGGGGGCCACGGATACCCCACCTTGCAGGAAGATCTTCGCTAGACGCCGCTGCTGGACCGCGCGGAACAACGAGTTGTAGTTCAACCGCTGGAACACCAGGCCGTTGTGCATCTGCTCGTTGTTGTACTGGTCGATCGACTGGCGGATTTTCTGCAACGCCTTCGTGTCGCCAGTCATGTAGGCTTTCACGAACTCTTTCGTGAGAACCCCGCGTCGGTCCTGCAGCTGCTGCATCGCCGTGTTGACGGCGGTGCGCTGGGCGTACGCCGACGTGACCTTCTGGGGCTGGAACCCCAGCGCTTGCATCATGATGTCGGCCGCGCTCAAGTCCGGCTCGGCGACGACCGGCATTTCTGAGCCGGTGAACACGCCGGCGCTCGCGAAGCGGCTGGCCTTGGCGGCGTCACGGAACACCTTCGGCAGCGTCAACTCCAGGGAACGCTCGTACTCGCCATTGTGGGCAAGCTCGTAGGCGTTCGCGATGTTCGCGGCAAACGCGCCGGTCGGGCCACCTAGCACACTGCCCCAATAGGCGAGTGTCGAGTCTCCGTTGATCTGCCCCGAGATCCGGTCGGTGTTGAAGAAGTTCCCGAGATCGCCCATGCCGACCCGATCGGTGATGTCGGCCGGTAACACGTTGCTGATCCCTGGCATGTACAGGATCCCACGGTCAACCACGTTCGCGCCCTGCACACCGAAAATATCTGCCATCTTGTTTCTGAACGAAGTCTCCGCGTCGAACGGGTCGTCCTGATCCCCCAAGAACTTGTGATAGATGTTCGCCGCCAGGGTCATCAGACCGTACCCTGGCAGTCCCATCAAACCCGTGACGACGGCGTGGTTCGCGAGGATGCCGGCCAGCACCCGGCGCGCGGCGGACCGATCCTCTGGTGCCAGGTTCTTGTCGAACGCCTCGTCGAAGTTCTGGCCCAGCACCTTGATCATGCCGAACTGGTACTTCTGGAACTGCGCCATGAGCTTCGGCAAGTGCACCCCTTTGGCGTTGGGCTGCAGGTAGTAAGGCGAGTTCTCGCGCGTGTAGTCCACGTGCGAGTTCAGGGTGATGTCCTCGGCGTAGCGCATTGCCGCCAGCTGCTTCGCGTCAATATCTTTCACGCCGGGGATCTCGCGATGCGCCTGCTGGAACGCCTGCAGGTCTGCATCGGTGACGTGGTATTTCGAGCCGGCCTTCGCCGCCAGGTCCGCGAACTTCCCGTCGTTGGCCGCGAGCCGGAACGCCGCGAGTCCCGTGGTCAGGCGGTTGAACCGCTCGGTGTGGTGCGGCAGTAGCGCGGCCAGGTGCATGATCGTGCGTCCCCCTCGTCCCAACGTGCTGGTGGGCATCGAGGTGTGCGTGAACATGTCGGTCTCGGTATTCGAGAACGTGTTGTGGAGCGCCATCATCTTGATAAGTTGTTTCTCGGCAAGCGTCTTGCCGACGGTCATCGCACCGTCCGTCGGGATCGTCGCCTTGTAGTTCGAGCCAACTTCCTGTGCGGCGCGGGACAACGCGGCAGCCACGTCGCCCATGCCGAACCGTCCCGTCATCATCGGCGCAGTCACCAGCGGCGTCTGCATCAGGTGCGTGACGGTGAACGAAGGACTCATGCCAAGATAGTATGCGTACATGCCCTTTTGCAGCACGCTCTGGATCGGCGTGTTCGTGTACTCCTGGATCGCGTTGAAGTGCTTGCGCAGCTGCGCGTAGACCTCCTGGGCCTGCAGCCCCTGGGTCTTTGCCATCTCGCCCATCTGCGCGAGAACACCCCTGGAGATGTATCCATGCTCGATATGCGAGATGTAGATCGCGTTCCGCTTGACCGCCGTGGCGAACGTGCGCTGGCCGTCCGTCGAATAACCGCCAGTGGACTTGCGAGCCATCTGGCGCTTCGCAGCGCTCGCGTCCGGGAGTGAGTCGAGGAACAGCTGGTTGACCATGCGCTTGAGCGCCTGAACACCCTGCGCCGAGTCCGGGTTCACCTCCATCATCTGATCCATGCGGCGGTTCAGTGTGTTCATGAACGTCGTGCTGACGCCGTCGAGGTGGGACTCGAAGTCCTCCCGCAACCGCTCGTGCGCGTTCCAGCCCTGCTGGCGAAGTTCGTTAACACGTTGCCGCATGTCGTACTCGCTGTCGTACGCCTCCACGGTGCGGTGATCGTGTTCGAGTCCGCGCAGGGTCTTGTTGGCCTCGGTGAGTTGCTTGCGCAAGCCGGCCAGCTTTTCGCTTCCCCTGGCCTGGTCCAGATTGGTGTCGAGGGTCGCGATCTTCGCACGAAGATCTGCCCGCGCCTTTTGGTTCGCCTCGCCCTTCAGCTGCTTGATCTGATCGACCATCTGCGCACGGGTTTGTTGCAGCTTACGCATCAGCTGGCTCTCCGGTAGATCCCGGATCTGCCCGCGCAAGCCCTCGGCCTGCTCGCGAGCCGTGGCGTAGTCTTGAGACTCACCGACCGCCAGGTACTTGCCGAAGCGCATCAACGGGAAGTAACCATGCACCTCACGGAACCTGGCACGGATCTCGGCCACCGCTTCGCGTTTGTCCTGCTCGGACAGGCCGTCGTCCTGCATCACTACACGCTCTAGGGTCGTGCCAATAAGTTTGTAGTGGTTGTCGAGCGTGTCGCGCACGCTGTCGTAGACCTTCTGCCCGCTCGGGGACAGCGACTTGTACGCGTCGTTGAGGTACTGGAACTTCTTGTCGGCGGAGCGCGCGTCGCGCCGGGCGACGCTGGCCTCGTACAGAAGGTTGTTCACCCGATCGGACTCACCCACGTCCTTGTTGTGCAGGTCAACCCAATCGTCCAGCACGTCGGACGCGCCGGCCATCACATCGTCGCGCCGCGCGTTCTGGAGCATGGAGTTATCTTTCAGGATCTTGAACAGGTTCATGCCTTCCTTGGTGGTGAAGTATTTGCCGAACTTGTCCGACATCCACCCCTGATCCATGACCTTCAAGCCGGCGCTTCGCAGGTGCCCGAAGATGCCTGTCATGACCCTGACCGCGCTCGCCTTCATGAGCTTCGGATCCGTGAGCCGTTCCATCTTGCCCTCGGGCGTGCCCCCGAACACTTCCTTGGGCTGCTCCTCTGGAGAGGTTCCTGGAGGTGCGATGGGCGCGGAGTAATGAACCGCGTCCTGGCTCGACCGCCAGTTGACAGGATCCATGCCGGATTGCGCCTCGGCGACGCGCATCCCCATATCCATCGAATGCCGCAGAAGCTGGGACTCGGATTTGCCGAGACGCAGCCACCGCTGGATCACCCCCGTCATGCGCTGCCGGAGAGACTGTTTGGCTGTCTCCGTGAACCGCTCGGTCGAAGGGTTCGCGTGCTTCTCCGACGCCTCCAGGAAATTCCTGAAGTTCTGATTCGAGAAGGTCTCGGCGAGATACTCGTGCGAGTTCGTCAGGCCGTACAGCTGGTGTTTCAGCCCCGTCGTATCTGCATAGGGTTTTCCTTCGCGGTAGGACTTGAGCATCGCATCGACCTTGTCCGCGCCGTACATGCGCCGCGCGCGGCCTCGCGCAACCTCCAACAAGTTTTGGATCTCGTTCGAGAGGTCGCTGTTGGGGTGCGCCGATAGATACCGCTCCGTTATCCCGTGGATAAGTTCGTGGATAGCCGTCGGCAGTGTTCCAGGATGCAGCGGCTGGTCACCGGACATCACCACGTGCGACGTGTCGTCGTTCGGGTTGTACAACCCGAGGATCGGCTTCCCCTCACTATTGTGGAGCGAGCGGGTGAACATGACCTGCGACTTGTCGTCGAGGTGCTGGTGGATCTTCATCAGGAGCGAATGCAGCGCGCCGCGATCGGTCCCGAGTTCCTTCGGGGCGATGTCCGCGAGCCGCTTGACGAACGCCTTCGCGCTGACGCGCTCGCCCTTGCCGCTGTTGATGCGCTCGTCGTCCGAGTATTTCTCGTTCTCGTCGGCCTTGGCGTTCATTTCGCGCAGAAGCGCTTGGCCGTCTGGCGTCGTGAGAAGTTTGTTGTGCGTCTCGCCGAGCGCCGGCGTGTGCCCGAGGGCTTCCAGCGTGTAAGGATCTTGTGGCTTGAACGTGTTCTCGGGGCCGTATCGAAGCGCGGCGTGGCGACCCTTGAGGGAGTCGCCGGTGTCGGCATCGGTCGAGAAGTCCTGGCTGTCGAACGAGTACGGCATCTCGTCGCCGGACCGGCCGGCGCGGCGAGCCTTGCGGGCGGCTTGCGCCGCTGCCTTAGTCGCTTCGTCCTGCGGCGCGACGCGCTTCAGGTACGCTTCGATCTCGGGGTCAACCGCTACCTGTGCGGTCTCAGCGGCGGCTTGCGGAGAACTTTTTTTTAGCGCTGTGCGCGGCTCCGATTCTTTGGCGACCCGGCGTTCCTGCGCGGCCTTGATAGCCGCCAGGCGCTCGTCGGCGCTCAGACGCTTCGCGGCTGCCGCGACCGACGACTGCACCAGACCGACGCTGCCGTTCGGATCGTCCAGCTGCTTGTTGAGGTACGTGCCGGTGTCGGGATCCATCGCCTTGCGGGCGACAAGATCCTTGATCACGCCACGGAGCGTGTCCTTTACCGGATCCGGCCGGGCGACTTGAGGGGCTTCGACTGCAGCCGCGCTCCCACTATCTTCGGCCCCACCATTCGCATCGGGGCGTCCGGCCCCCGCACCTGCATCTGCATTGGCGGCATCAGCGACGCTGCGTGGTTCAGCAGCCCCATCGGCGGCGGCGAGACCTTCGGCGGTTTCAGGGCCGACGGCCGGCGTCCTCTTGAGCTTGAGCTTGCCACGGACTCTCTCCTGGGTAGGTTCTTTCGGTGCAACATCCGCAAGCACCTGGTCGGCCTCGCGGGACAGATTCGCAACCGGCGTCGCACCAACGTCGGCCACCTTGGTCGGCTTACCCTCACGGGTAAACATCTTTCCTTGTCTCGGCTCCGGCCCGGACGTATCGGGCGGCGGCGGTTCTTCCGGGACCATTCCCTCGGGCCGCGCGCTGTTCGGGACGCCCGGCGGCATCGGCCCGCGCGGCGCTTCGTCGCTCGTGAAAAGATCTTGCTGGCCGGGTTGCACGGCTTCGTCGCGCGACACCGGGTTGTTGGGCATGTTGCGCAGCTGTTCGAAGCGGCCCACGAGCGCCGCCTCCTGGTCCGTCATGCTCAGGTTCTGGAACCCGGCGCTGCGCAGCGCGGCGCGGAACCGATTGACCGGATCGCGGGTGGTGGGGTCATTGAGGACGCCCTGCAGGATCTGCTTGCGCTTTGCCGCGAGCTTCGCGTCGTCGGCACTGCTGACGACCTGATCCGTAAATGCCGTAGCGCCGGCTTGCGTGGCGCGGATCGCGCTGGCCTGCTGGGCAGCGTTCCTGGCGACCATTTGCTCAATGGTGCCTTCCGGCGACGTGTCGGGTGCGGCCCCGACCTGCGCCCCACCTGTGTCTCCGGCGGCGATCCGGGCGCGGGCGCTCGCCAACGCGTTCCCGACATCCGGCGCAACTTCGCGCTGCAGCCTGCCGGCGATGATGCTGTGCACGTCTGGCAGGATGTCCTGGGCCGCGCCGAGCGTGCGGATGTTCGTCTCAACTTGTTTCTGGGCGGCGGTGATCTTCGCAACGCGCTGCTTCCAGCCGGCGCTCACGTCGGGTCCGGCAGCCTCGGCCTGCGCCTTCAGCTGGGCGTCCTGCTGCATGAGCGAGTGCAACTCACCATCCAGAAACATCTCTACGTTGCTGGACTTCTGGCCGGGGGCCGACGCGGCGTCCGAGATCCCCTTGGAGAGCTTGAGCATGTACGCATCGGGCGTGGCCGGCTGGCCTTCGTCGCCAGCGGCTGCGCGGAGCTTGCTCAAGACCTGCATCGGCGTCGGCTCGAACAGGTCGGGCTGCGTCGGCGGGGTGCCTTGCGGGCCGGCAGCGGCCGGCTGCTGCGCCGTCTGGTCGGGCTGCGCCGGCGGTGCGCTCTGCGGGCCGACAGCGTCGGGAGCCAGACCTGTGAGTCCGGGCACGCCCGGCGGCAGCATCCCGGCAGGAGTTCCTGCTGGGAGATCTTTCTGGATCCCTTCGAGGTCCGTGATGCCGGGGATGTGCGTCGGGACGTTACCCGGCGGCTCGATCCCCCGGCCAAGCATCACGCCCTGCGTACCCGGCGGCAGCGGCGCGGGCGATGCGAGCAGACGGCTTGGATCCGTGATCGGACCGCCAGGCTGCGCGGCGGCCGGCTGCAGCAAGCCCAGCTGGTCGAGATAGTTGCGGGTGACCTGGTCGATCGGGTTCAACGCCTCGGGCACCAGCGGCGGTGTTCCGGGTGCCGGAGCGGAAGATACTCCTGTGTCGGCGGTCGGCGACACGTACGGGTTGCCGTTCGCATCTACACCCTGCAGCGGCGCAGGAGGGACGCCCGCGCCCATAGCCTTCATAGCCGCCAGCTTCCGGCTCACCGCGCCAGGAACAAGCGGCTCAACCACGCCGTGCGCCCAATCGCGGTTCTCCCCGAAGATGCTGCCCATCGCCGCTTGCTTGGCGACATCGAGCAAGTCCACCGGCTGTCCACTGGCAAGTTGTGGGATCGCAGCCATCCCTGCGCCCACCCCGGCGTTCATCAAGATGCCGGCCTTGGTCGCACGAAGTGCTTGGGCGGCGTCCGGCGACAGACCTTCCGCGCTCTTGAACAGATTCAGCGGGTTCGTGATCTTGAACGCTGCGGCCTGCGGTATCGCTTGCGCCAGCGTCGAGAGTATCGGATGGTCGGCGCGCTGCTGTGCCAACTCGCGCGCAACCTGCGGCGCGAAATCCTGGAGCGCCTTGCTCTGTGCGTAGCCGGCAGCCGTACTCGCCTCGATACCGCCGCCAAGGCCACCAAGAAATTCACCTGCGGTGGCACCGATAGGAATTGCTTCTGGACCCAGCGGGGCCGCAAGCAAGCCGCCAATCACGCCGCCGATGTTCGACCCGAGCGCGCCGCCGCCGACAGCTGCTGCTGTGGGGATCGCAGCGGATGCCGCTTGAGATCCGATGACCATCGGCAAGCTCGCTTTGCCGTAGTTCGGATCGACGCCGACATCGTTGTCGATCGGCGCTTCCGGGCTGTAGTGCAGCGAAGAAAATTGGCTGAGATCTACCTTAGCCATTGCGATTCCTTGTCACTCAAGGACCAGGTGCAGTTGCCATCGCACCGAGCGCGCCGCCGGGGCCAAGCGCATTCGGAGGCTGGTTCGTGTTGGTTGCTTGCTGGTACGCCTGCGCCGCTTCGTTGAAGTTCGTGAAGAACGGGTATTGCGGTTTACCTTGCGCGTCTTTGGTAACACCCATAGCCGGAACGCTGTAGCCGATCAATCCCGATCGAGGATCTTTGATGATCTTGACGGCACCGCTGCGAACGAACGAGCTATTCACACTCGCCTGCATCCCCAGTGGGATAAACATTTTCACGTCAGGATCCCAAATTTTGTAGCGTTGCGTCGGCACAGTGGGATCAACCTGAAACACGTGCCCATAGCTATCGCTGTTGATGTGCATCTGGTCGAACTGATTGTTGAGCGCCTTGATCTTCTGTTGGATCGCGATCTGCTGCTCGCGCGGTAGGTTCGGCGTATTCAACTGCTGATTCAGCGCAGCGACCTGATTCTGAATATTGACTTTCCCGCTCAGAAAGTTCGTGTACGCCCTCTGTTGGCCGATGTCCGAAAACGTCTTTTGCACGTTTGCTTGCATCTGCTGCAGGTTGATCGGTTCCTCAATGTGCATCTTGTTGACTTTTGCGTCGATGTACTTGGACTGCGCGCCCATGTAGCTCGCCTGGGCCTGATGCAGCTGGTGCTGATCCTGGAACTTCATCCAGTCTCCCGGACCCATCGAAGCCTTCGCGAGCAACTCGTCAAACGGAACGGGCTTGTCTTGAGCAAGACTGCCGTCCTTGAGCTTGTAGGTCCGATAGACCATACCGCTCGTAGGGTCGTAGGACATGTTCTGGATACCAGCACCGCCTGCGGCTTGGCCGAACGAGTGGGTCGTCAGCTGCTGCAACATACTGAGCGCCAGCGGCTTGTTGGTCTGCCCCACGCGATAGATGTTCTGCAGCTGGAAGTTGTACTGCTTCTGCGCGAGATCCATCTTCCCGCTCGCGACCTGCTGCGCGATTTGTTCGGACTGCAGGCGATTGTGCCGCATCGCCATCGCCGTCTGCATGTACGGCATATAGTTCGAATTGAGCATGATTTCTTCGCGCTGGCGATCGAGTTGCCCTTGGGTGTACAGCTGCGGGTTCGGCTGGTTCACCTGAAGCATGTTCGAACCCGGCACGCCAAGATCCGGCGAGGGCGCGTTTCCAGGCTGCGAGTCGTTCACAGGAATTGCGTTCGGAGGAGTCGCGGGCGGTGTGCTGCCCTGACTGCCAACGCTCGATACCGGCGGAGGCAAGTTCGAACTTCCGACAGACGGAAGCGCGCCCATCGGAATCGTCGAACCCGCAGCCGCGATCGGCGCGAGCGAGTCTGTGTTGGTGGCAGTAGGAACAGCCATCTTGCTGGCCGTCACGTTCACCGGCGCAAGGGCATTCGCAGCGGCGTTGACAGCTGCTGCCTGCGGCGGGATCGCGCCCTGCGGCGCGGTGGGCTTCATGGTGGCGTTCGCCCCTTGCGGGGGTGTGGGCGCAGAACCGTTCGAAACCAATGGTGATTTCGAGTTCATTTGCGTCCCGACTTCCGGCAGCGCTGCCAGCTGCTTGTCGGCCGCTTGTCGGTTCTTGAAGTCCGTGGCCTGCTGCTTTTCCTGCAGCGACTGCAGTTGATCCTTGGTGATCTTGTCGTAGGTGTCTAGGGCGGACTGCCCCATGTGCCCAAGAGCTATGCCCCAGAACATTATTGCAACGCTCCGTAGTCAACCATCTTGTAACCGTTCGGGTGCGAGTGCACGGCGTTCGGTAGCACCTTCTCGACTTCATCTGCCATGACGCCGACGTGCACCGTCTTTTGCGGATCGGACTTGAAGGTGAACTTGTAGATCGGGATACCGTGCTTGGTCTCACCGATCCGCTCGATGACATCTTTAAGCCTGCGATCCGACATAAACAAGGGAGCTACCTGCGCCGCAGCACCCACAGCAGACCCCAAGAAGCTACCTATGCCGGCGGAGTTCTGCGCCTGGTACTGCTCGTTCGAGATCGCGCCCTGCATGTAAGTGTTCATCTGCTGGCCGTACGCATTCGAGGCCAGGTTGTACCCACTCATGGGGATCGCTGCGCCGGTGTTGCCGGCCCCGACCGCACCTTGCGCGACCTGGTAACCGCTCATTGCGTTACCGCCAGCGGCGTTCCCGAAGCCGAGGACGTTCGACGCACCGCCCCGACCGAAGTTCGCCGCGTCTCCGCTCACCTGCAATCCAAGCATCTTGGCGGCATTGCGCGCCTGCGTCTCGGCGGCGGCTGCTGATGCGGCCGACTGCATCATGTTGATGTTCCGGTTGTACAGAGCCATCCCGGAATTTGCGCTGACGCCTCGGGACGCGAAGTCCCGCAGCATCTGGGCGCGCTGGTTCGCTTCCGCGTTCGTAACGTCGCCAAGGGCCAGCTGCGCCTGCTGCTCGGCGTACTGCGGAGCGCTGTAAGCAGCAACTTGTTGGTAATACTGCTGTTGCGCCGGGATGCCGTACTGCCGGTACATCTGGTCGTTCAGCTGCATGTCGGCCATGTTGAAGCCGAACAGTTGCTGCTGCTCGGCCTGCGATTGCTTGGACGCCGCTGTCATCTGGCTGATCAGCGGCGCTTCGGTGTTCTTGTAATAGTCCTGCGTGAAGTTCAACGCATCCTGCGCGGTCTGCGCTTGCATGAGCGCAGCCTTACCGACGTTGGGATCGTTGTTCGGCGACGAGCTACTGCCGTTATCGCAGCACATGGGTCACTCCTCTCGCGCCCGCGACTCGGCCGCGAGGTTGCTGATGTACTGTTCGTATCCCTCGGAATGAGCCAACGCGCGGACTTTCTTGGCGACCTCGAAGCCGTGGTCGAACCCTCCACAAAGCGTCGCCACCATCGTGACGAGATCGACGTAGTTGCTGCGAATCGCGAAGGCTGCTTCGAGCGGCACACCGCCGCTGCACCCACGCTCGACATCGGTCGCCACCCGCCAGTTCTGGATCGCCATAAGCAGCACGGGTGCCAGCTGCGCGGTGTGGGCCGCGAAGAACGGGTTCGTCGGAAGGTTCACCAACATGTTGGTGAACATGTTGTTGATCCGCGAATCCTCGATGTGCACGTCCTTGTCGATCAGGTCGTCCCAGAAGTGCAGGACTTCCACGATCATCACCAGGAACGCTGCTGCCGCGCTATTCTCGCGGGCAGCTTCAAGAGCAAGTTTCTGGATGTCTTTCATTGCGTTAGCAGTATAGCCCTGCGTGGTCAAGTCTGTTAGCGTATCGTGGTTTACGGTTAGTAACCTATGGAGTGCCAGGATACATTCGGGACGCCAGAGGACCACGCCGAGAAACCTGTTGTGGAGATCCCAGACCAAGCTGCGTTGCCGGTGCCGGTCGTGGCCTCCGGCGTCACCTGGACATTGATGCTCGCGAGTGTGGTGTACGGTACCGGGAATGTCACGGCGACAGACCCACCGTTAGGGACAGCGGTGCCCCACTGCTCGATGCTCCCGTCCGCATTTTTGCGGTAGTGCCCATGCGTGTTGCTGCCGAAACCGGGGTTGACGAACGCGGTGTTGGCGATCTGCGTGGAGCTATTACCGACCGTCGGTGTCAGGCAACTCGGAACTGCGGTGACATTGACAGTCCCGTTGAAGAAGGTAATGCCGGCCAGGTAGGGGGCAATGAGTGAGGCAGGAGTCCAACTGGTACCTTCTTGCCCGCAGAAGATGTCTCCACTAAACCCAAGGGTATTCCCGGACGCTGCCCCGTTAAAAGACCCTTCGTTTACATACAGCGATCCGCCTGTGGTGATGGCAAAGATAGCGTTTGCTGTAGTGCACGTGGTGACCGACGCTTGGTGAGGCCCGTACCAAAGTATGAGTCCCGTGCCTCCAAAATTAAGCCCTTGCACCAACATGAAGGTGCCGTTGTCGAAAAGGATTTCGCCGGCCGTGATCGTACCGATGTTCGCTGAGATGTCTGACAGCGCGGTGACGTTCATCTCGGCGGCAGTCACAGTCCCTGCCACGAGGTTGTTTCCCGTGATCGTGCCAGCGGCGATCTCACTGCCGGTGATCGTCGCAGCGGCGATCTGGCTTGCAGTGATGCTGTTCGCGACCAAGGCACCTGCCGCAAGAGTCCCCGCCGTAATAATATCGCCGTTGATCGTCCCGGCGTTCATGGCACTGGTCGTAACCGCGCCGGCGGCGATCTGACCGGCGGTCACGGAGTTCGCGGCCAGGTTGGAGGCGGTGATCGTGCCGGCGGCGATTTCGCTGCCTGTGATCGTCGCGGAGGCGATCTGGCTTGCAGTGATGCTGTTCGCCACCAGGGCGGCTGCAGCGATGGTCCCGGCCGAGATCACATCGCCGTTGATCGTCCCTGCGGTCATGGCAGCGGTCACAACCGCGCCGGCGGCGATCTTGCCGGCCGTGATCGCGTTGGCAGCGATCTGGGTAGCTGTGACGGAGTTAGCCGCCAGCTGGCTTGCCGTGATTGTTCCTGAGGCAATCTGGGTCGCTGTGATCGTGCCTGATGCGATCGTCGCAGCTGTAACTGCTCCGGCGGCAAGCTCCGCTGTCCCGATGGCGGCTGCGGCAATCTGGCCTGCCGTGATCGTGTTCGCCGCGATGCTGGCTGCAGTGACCGCGCCGGCCGCGATCTGGCTTCCGGTCACCGTCCCGGTGAGGTCGGTAGTCGGCACCGTGGCGACATACGCAGTACCGTTCCACCGATACAGCTTGCCATCCGCCGTGTTGAACACCGTGTTGGTTGACTCAACCGTCGGCACGGATGACACGACCGTAATCGGCTGCAAGCCGGATGCGAATTGCGTTGTGCCGATCGCCCCTGCCGCGATCTGGCTACCTGTCAGCTGGCCGGTGACATTCACCGCAGGCACCGCCAGTGTCCATGCACTGCCAGTATCTCTGTACAGCTGGTTGTCGGTGGTCAGGAAACACACCCGGCCGGCGGTGCCGGCAGCGGGCAGCGTGGAGACGACCTGCACAGGCTGCAGACCGCTGGCGAACTGCGCGGCGGTGATCGTCCCCGACGCTATCTGCGCGGCGGTCACGGCCCCGGCAGCGATCTGGGAAGTCCCGACGGACCCTGAGCCAAGCTGGCCGCTGGTCAGCTGGCCGGTGACATTCACCGCAGGCACCGCCAGTGTCCATGCACTGCCAGTATCTCTGTACAGCTGGTTGTCCGCCGTCAAGAAAAACACGCGGCCCGCAACGCCGGCGGCGGGCAGCACGGACACCACCTGCACTGGCTGTAGACCGTTCGCGAACTTCGCTGTGGTGATCGCCAGGTCCGCCAGCTGGGCAGACTGCACCTGCCCGGTGATGTCTGTCGCAGGGATCGCTGCGACCCACGACGTACCGTTGTAGCGATACAGCTGGTTGTCGGCCGTGTAGAACACCACGCGCCCTTGGAACAAGTTCGTCGTCGGGAATACGCTGACGATCTCGATGCCGCCGGTGACCGAGGTGATGTTCACGACCTGCGACACGGTGATGCCGTCGTACACGGCGGAGATCGTCAGGGTGCCATTCGGACCGGACAACGCGGTGATCTGGTAATAACCTGCCGGTTGTCCTGCGACCGGCGTGTTGTCTGCGGTGTTGACTTGGCCGGTGCACCCGGACGCCACGGAGGTCAGAGTCGCGGACGCGGTGACATCGGTGTTGCCGTAGAGGACTTTGACCTGGCCGTCCGCTGTCGAGAAGCTCTGCACCGTCCCGTTGCTGTATGCACCGAGCGTGATATAGGCGTTCGACAGCTGCATGGACAGCGTCGGCGTGACGGTCGCGGGCGTGGACGTGGTTGTGCCGCCCGAAGAACTCGTGCTGCTCGACGCCGCAGCCGCCGTGGTGTTGCTCGTGATCGTCGCGATGTTGTCGCGCAGCGCCGTGAGAAACGTGCGCATCGTGGGATCGGTCGGTGGAACCGCCGGGATCCCAGATTTCCCCGTCACTGGTACAACTCGGGGAACGAGGTCGAGAGCGTGATGCTACGCACTGACACGTTTCCAGATATGGAGACGCCCATCTCGCGTGCGCGGAACGCCGGCAGCCGGACCGGGTCCAGCGACGACACGGTGACGCTTGCGGCGGTCGCACCGTTGTCCCCGGAGATGTTAACCGTCACGCTGCCGCCAGTGCTGTAGTCGGCATCGACCTTGATCACGCTCCACGCGTTCGCGTGGTCCGTCATGAACCGCTTGCTCGTCCAGGTGTAGGAAAGCGGCGACGTGCTGGTTGCATCCAGCTGGTAGACGTTGTTGTCCGTCGGGTTGGTGTAGTACAGGATGCCGTTCACGACATCGACGTGCACGGCGTCCGCTGCTTGGTTGAACAGCGTCATCGTCGTGGCTTGCTTGATCTGGAACGTCGTCTCGATGATCTCGTCCTGACCGAGAACCAGCGCGCCGTTGCCGTGGAGCGTGGAAGTGAAGAACCCGAAATACTTGCCGGCGTACGCTTGAGCGATGATGCTCGACGGGTTGAACTGCTGCCACTCTTCGCGTCGGAACAACTTGGAGGTCACGATGCCTCGATCGAAGGATCCGATCGACACGAGGCCGTTCGGGCTTGCGTAAGTGACGCTCAGTTCGGCGGACACAATCGACCGCTTCGACATGCACGGCTCAGGAAGCGCTATGACTTCCTGGGACATGCTGCTGGGATCCGCGCCACTCAAGATCACGGGGTACTTGTCGGTGCACACCACGAGCGCGCCGCTGAACACACCGAGACCGACGATGTTGAACGGCACCGTCTGCTGGTACTCCAGGGGCCAGGAGTGCGGGAAATACGGTTCGGAGAAGTACACCGCGTTGCCGACGAAGCCCGCCAGCATCCCGTTGCCGAGTGCCACGATGCCCTGCAGCGCGGCCGGCGGCGGACCCCAGCCGCTCGTACCAAGCGCTTCGCCGAGCGACGCCGCCAGGTAGTCGTCCTTGTAGGTGCTGCCGGTGTACGCCACGCCGTTGGTGGAGTTGCCGCTTGCGACAACGACGCCGGTGCTGGCCGTCACAGGGATCTCGTCCACGAACGCGAAGCTCGCGCCGGTGGTCGACCCAGAGATGGTTCGGTAGATCCTGATCGCGGTGATGTTGTAGTTCGCGGTCGGGGCGGTGGCGAACCCGGAGATGTCCACGGCGTTGCCGGTGCTGATCGTCACGAGCGCCGACGCGGGACTCGGGGCCGACTCCTCGGTCACGGATCCGAACGTGGAAACATACGTGTAGACGTACGCGCGAGTCTCAGCGGTTACGCTTGACCCTGTGGTAACCCCTACCGTTGGCGCGGTGGCCGGCGTCGGGACGCCCATGTTGAGCCAGTTGGTGGGGTACGGTGCGGTGGTTCCGATAGCCATCACATAGTTTGTTTTCTTGGGTGCGGTGCCGTCGGTGTAGTACACGCGCACTTCGGAGACATCGGCGAGCGGGCCAAGGACGGCATCGACGATGCCCGCCCACGTCAGCCACGACGACTGCCCGATGTCGTTGTAGATCTTGTAGATCGAGTAGACCGGACCGCCGTTCGAGGTCGTGAATACGTTGGCCGGCGACCCCCAAGCCCGTAGCTCGCCGGAATGGATCTTAACGTCCTGCGCGACTGTCGCCTGATTCTGCCGAAGCAGCGTGGGCGAAGTGCGCGGGTACAGTCCATCAAACCCGGCGAGTACGAGCTTGGGCATCGAACATCACGTGGGAGCTTTCGTCGCCGTCTCGACGGCCTTCACGTTCGTGATCGCGCCGGTCGCGGCCTCCGCAGTCTTGGAGACATCCTGCGCAACCGAGGTGGCGTCGTTCGCCAACACGTGCACGCCCTCGGCGGTCTTGTCGGCTGCCTTGTGGAAGAACGCGAGTCCTTCCTCGGTCAACTCGACGAAGTCGCCCCGGATACGTCCGAGGAAGATCTTCACGTTGCCTTCGACGTGGTGGATCTGGTCCTCGATCACGGTCGCGCCGTGCTTGAGTGCTTCTGTCAGTTTCATGCCTATTTCCTTCGCATTCCTTCGAGCGTCTTGGCGAGACGTGCTTCGCGGCCGAGCTTGCCTTTCTTGGCCGCGTCTTTGTTCAGCACGGACTTCGGGATGTTCTTTCCCGACGGCGTGTGCGTCGCCTTGCGCAGCGCGCCGGGGTGCTTGACGGCACCCTTGACCCAATCCTTCGACATCACTTTCCTCCCTTGCCGCCACCGAACCGGCCGCTGTCCACGAAGGACTCGCGGCTGTCCGAGCGCGGGGTCTCGGACGATTTGGGGTTGTCGCCACGGACCGGGGCATCGACAGGCTGCGGCACTTCGTTTTCACCGTTCACGGTGTCCTCGAACCAGCCGTCGCCGTCTCCGCCCTTTCGCCGGACGCCCATCGGATCGCCCTTAAGCGGGCCGCTTGCCGCCGAACGGCCCATCGACCATCGCTCCCTTCGGGTTCTCGCCTTTCTTCAGAGGCACCTTGCGACCCGTCTCGGTCTGGCTCGCTTGGGTGTACTCCGGACCGCCCTTCACTTCGTTCAAGCTGATGGGCTTCAGCTGCTTCGCCTTCGTGTCCATTACCGAATCGCTCCTATGAAAAGTTGCCGCTCCACGCGTCGTCGCAACACCAGTCCCGGAAGCGCGCGTCCGCCGCCGTAGACCCATCTCGTGATCTCGTTCGCGGCCAGGTTCCACTGACGTGCCCGGATCCTGCGACGCAACGTCGAACCGGCCAGTCGGGTCGGTCCGAGGTTGAAGGTGAAATCAGAAATCGCCGTGAGCTTGTTCTCCAGACCGACCAGCTGCGGGCACAGCCTGAGCGTCGCGACACGGGCATTGGTGCTGTCGCGAACGAGGCGCGCGTCGGCTTTCTCTTGGGTCCAGTCCTCTCCCAAGCGCACGTCGGGGCCGGTCGCCCCGTAGCCGATCGTCGGGATGCCGGCCGGGCACAGGTACGCCCGTAGCCGCAGTCCCTCGAACCGCTTGATCAGGTCGGTCAAAATCACGTGGTGATTTGTCCCTTGTTGTACCGAATCGCCCGGTCCACGAACCAGAACCCGGTGATCATCGACAAGATGCCCCAATCGTTGTCGGTCCAGGTGAGACCGTGCAGGTAGATCTGGTTGATCTTCCACAACGTGAAAAGCAGCATCCACCAGTAAGTTATGGCTGGACGCACGCTTTGGTTGACGGCGTCGATCCACTTCACACCCGTGATTGCGCCCTGGGTCTTGATCGCCTCGATGTAGGCTTTCATCTGATCGACTTGCTGTTGCGCGTCCGCCTGGGCGTGCGCCAAGTCAATCTGCTGGGTCGCGCGCGCCTTGTCGATCTCCAACTGCAACTGGGTCATCGCCAGTTCGTGCGCCTGGTCCTGCTTGTGGGTGAAGATCTGGAAGATCTCCGGCAGCAATCGGGCGAGGACGCCTGCGCCGCCCCCGAGCAAAGACATCAATAGTCCCATAGCACATCTCCTGAGATGTTAGCCACTAGTATCTGGCCCACATGCTAACGTGTCAAATCTTGTTGAACAGAAACCCTTTGCCGCCAAGGATCGCCAGGAGCGCTAGGACACCTACTCCCATCACCCACAGAACCGTGCGCACGGCATTCTTGCCAACTTCCTCGTAGACCATCTGGAGTGCCTTCCTGGCAGCGCGCTCCGCAATCAGTTCGATCTCGGCATCCGAAAGTTTGTTGTTGTCAGCCATCGCAAGGGATCCTATGTAGCCTTCGGTGTCGTGGAATTGATCGTGAACCTGGCACTGATGCCCAGCGTCGGCACGTCCGTGGTCGACCCGCTAACATAGGCGATACCAGGATTCGTTGTATAGCCGAAAGAGGCTCCCTGTTCTTGCAACAACAACGCGTCGAATGCTGGAAGTGTAGCGGCGAAATTTCCGATGATCGCGTCGATCGCGATCCCGGACTCGGTGAGCGCGACCGCATAGATGCCTACACACGACAGTGTGTCTGCGGCCAAGCCCGACTCGGATGCGAGGTCAGAATAGGTCGCGGTGCCCCCGGTCGAGTCGAGTGCAACGCCGGTCTCGGTCAGCCCTCCCTGGAACACCGCAACGACCAACAAGCTGTCTGAAGCTGCGCCGGCCTCCGTCAAGGTCTCCGAGTACAGAGACCCGTTCGACAGGAAGTCGGCAGCGGATGCGCTTTCTTGAAGCGGGACCGTGAAAGTCCCGATGCCGCCGACAAGCTCCGACGCTACGCCAGAGTCGAGGAGGGAAGCATTAAACTGAGCAGCAGTAGCAAGAACATCTTGCAACGATCCGCTTTCGAGTAGGGTGTTGTTGAACACCACGGTGGCGACCAGAGCGTCAGATGCAGCCCCAGCCTCCCCAAGAGAATCAGCGTAAAGCGACCCATTTGAAACATAGTCGGTTGCTGCCCCTGTGTCGGTGATGCTGATGTTGTAGACGGAGGTCGCGCTCGCCGCGTCAGCAGCTGCGCCGGCGTCGGAATACGTGTTCGGAAAGACAGCTGCCGCGCTCGCCGCGTCCGCAGCTGCGCCGGCGTCGGAGTACGTGTTCGGAAAGACAGCTGCCGCGCTCGCCGCGTCCGCAGCTGCGCCGGCGTCGGAATACGTGTTCGGAAAGACAGCTGCCGCGCTCGCCGCGTCCGCTGCTGCGCCGGCGTCGGAGTACGCGTTCGGAAAGATACCCAAAGATGTCAGCAGGTCTGCGCCGGACCCAGACTCGGTAAAACTCTCGCTGTAAACAGTTCCGCCAGACGGAAGGCTGTACGTGCGCCGGTGTTTCGGCGACGCGAACAGCTGCCACGGGTTGGTCGTGTAGGCTCTTATCTCGGCGGCAGAAAGCACGCGCGCCCACATTGCCGCCTGATAAATGCGGCCGGTGAGCGGGTTCTTAGGTGTGGCCGCGCTCGACGATGTCCCGACGACAAGATTGCCTGTCGCCGTGGCGTCGTATTCCAGCGTCCCGGTGTACGCCAGCGTCGAGACGAGCTTACCGTTCCCGTAGTACCGAAGGGTCAGGCCGTCGTAGGTTCCGACCAAAAGGAACGGAACGTATTGCGTCGAGAGGAACTTTGATGGGACGGTGTGGAACGCGCCAGCCGAACCAATGGTCGTCCCGATCTGGTAGTTCGCGGCGGTCGTGCTGGCCTGAAACCCGTAGCTCAGATACGGTTCGCTGGTGTTGTTGTTGTACGTCTTAAGGAATAGCGCCTGGCCTGTAACAGCGTTGTTTAGCTGCCCGAGAACGGCCCACGAGGCAACCGGAGTTTCCACGAGCGGGTCTCGTGGAAAGTAGATGCCGGTTTGATTGTTGAAATAGACGGACTTGCCGCCCTGCGCGCCAACAGTCGCAGGGTACGTCGTGCCTAGATACGATCCTTTTCGCCCTTTGATAAGGTCAACTGGCCCCAAAGACGGGACATACAGAAACCGCAGTTCACTAAGCAGCCGATTGGAACGGTTAAGCCCGGTCGGCGTCTGCGGTTGCGAAAACAGCGGGCGCATCAGGCCACGCTTTCATTGACGCCTTGGATCGTCCCCGCGAGCGACGTAAGGGCCGCGCCGGATGCGTTCGAGACAACCACGGCGACATAAGGGGGGAGCTTGCCCCCGAATAGCTGCGCGATTGCTTGGAGCGGCATCACGAGAGTCTGAGCGGCGGCGGACGGCACAACGAGGGTGTCGAGCAACTGCATGTTGGCGTCGTGCGTCGCATCGGTGCTGCCGTCTGCCGGCGCGTTCGAGAACGTCACGTTGTCAATCGACGAAATCACGAACACGTTGATGTAGTCGTTCGCCACGGCGGTCGCCGCGATGCCGATGCTCAGCGTGAGGACCGCATCATCCGCAGCGATTCCGCCGCTCCCGAGCGTGAGGGTATCGACGGCGCTCGACACCGCGTATGCGGCGGCGGCAAGCGTCGAGTCGCCTGCGGCGAATGTAAGCGCGGTAGCTGTGCCACGAAGCGGTTGAGTCGTTGCCATCAGAGCGCCCCTATCACGTCAAGGATGCCGACCGGGTTCGGGACGATCCCGAGTTCGGTCGCGCGGGAGATCGTGGTGCGGGCGAGGTTCTTGATCGCGGTCGCCTGCACAGTCGTGATGACGCTGGCTTGCGCGAGCGTATCGAGCATGGCCTGCGTCACAGGATCGCCGATGTCGATGCCCTCCGCGCTCGTCATGAACAGCATCGCCCACTTGACTGCCGAATTCGACGCACCGACCGCCTGGATTGCGTCGAGCGCAGCGCCGTACGTCGGCCCGAGCTTCGACAAGATCGTGCGCGCGTTCACGAACGTCGAGACGATCCCGGTGCGCCCGGTCGTGAGACTGTTCAGGAGCGCGGCCACCTGGCCGGGAGACGCCGGCAGGAACTGCGCGTAGCCGAGCGCAACTGGATCGTTGTGGATCTCGTCGTACAAGGCTGCGTTCGTGGACGTGAGCGGCATGGTTCAGCCCCCTCGCGTGTGAGTTGGGGTACTCATAGACCAAGTTCCTCCCAGCGGCTTCCTGAGCGGGGCTGCTTGCGCGTGACCGGAATGCCGACTTTGCGCAGCCGGCCGTGAAGCCAGCTTCGATTGACGCCGGCGAGCTTCGCCACACGAATGGGAGAACCGTTAGTCGCTGCCAGCAACTCCTCCCAATACTGCTTCTCGAACGCGAGCTTTGCCGCGCGCCAGCCGCTGACGGGTTTGGCGTCCTTCGGAAGCAGCCGCGCAAGATCCTTGCGTTGCTTCGGACTGACGCCTATCGGAAAGAGGTGCGCGGACTGCGTCACAGGTGCGCCTGAAGCGACAGCGTGATCCTGAAGTCCGTCGGGGCTTCCGGCATCAGGGCGACCTTGAAGCCGGTCTCCGCCGACCACGGCGAGTCCACTGCGCCGACGGTGCGGATCGCTGCCATGTAGCTGCCCAACGGGAGCTTCGCCGCTTCGAGCGCGGTGACCGCACCGGATGGGTCCGCCACCTCCAGGATCGTCGGATAGACACCCACCGCACTCTGTGCCGGGCGTACCCCAAGTTCGTAGCCGGTGATCTCGCCGGGTTGAATCGGCGAGCCATCGGAGTTCTTGGTCGGCGCGCCCCAACTTACCGTGATCATCGTCAGCCTCCAGGGATGTTCGAGATCTGCAGACCCGTCGGCGCGTTCGGCGTCGGCAGTGCGATCGCTTTCGACGCGGTGTTCGACGGCGCGCTTTCGCTACCGCTGCCGTCCACCGCCGTGACGTAGTAGTACACCGTCGATCCCGCAGGAGCGCTTGTGTCGGTGTAGGACGTGATCAGCGTCGAACCCTCGGTCACGGTGCCGATCTTCGTCCACGGGCCGGCTGCGCTCGTCCCTCGATAGACGTTGACCGAGGCGAGCGTGAGCGCAGTGCCGTCCGTGTAGGTGGTCGGGTTGACCCACGTCACTGTCGCAGTGCCCACGACCGTGCCGGCGAAGGTCGCCATGAACGGTCCGAGAGCCAGAACGAGCAGTATCCGGCCGAGCTTCTTGTGCATGGTTACACCGATAGGGTGAGGGACACGTTCAGCGTATCGCCAGCCACAACACTCCGCGATGCGCTGAAGTTTCCCGCCGAATACAGCGTTCCGGTGGTTCCGGTGTTGGCGGACGCCGTGAACGCGCCTGTGACCGTGGTCGGACCTGCAGCCGTGATCGAGTACGACACAGTCGTCGCAGCCTTGCTGCCGGCGGACGCCGCCGACCAGGCCAGCGCGGGACGGTTGCCGGTGTACGGGTTCGCCTCGGTCCAGCCCGCGTGCGTCGCCGCCGTGTCGGTCGCGGCCGGCGTGCCGTTGAGCAGCCCGAGATACCACGCCGCCGTGTACGCGCTGCCCGCGAAGAACGTGTCCAGCAGGAAGTCCTTGCCGCCCGTGGTCACGAGGTTCTCGAAGTCCTCGCTCCATTTCGGGTTGCCGTCCTTGTCCAAGCACTCGACGACGTACCGCAGATGCGGCGCGCGGACTTCTACCACCAGAACCGGGTTAGCGATCAAGCTAACGGAGGCTCCGACCTTTGATGCACCGATTTCACTGAGGTTCGACATGTCTGTCCTCCGCTAGAATTTGTCTCTGACAATGAACGGAATCGTGTCCCAAAGCGTCTGCACGTCCGTCCCGTAATTCACAACGATCGCGCCTTCGTAGTTCCCCGCCGGAACCGTGAGTGTCGGCTGCGGGAAATTGAACTTGATCACGCCATCGGTGCCGCCGTTCGGCTGAGTGCACGGGATGGTGGACAGCACCGGCTCGGTCCCTGCCTGGCGAAACTGCACGGTCACCGTCGCCTTGCTAACATCCATCGCCGTGCCGTCCGCGTTAGTCAGTGTGACCGTCACGTACGGCAGCGTGTCGCCAGCAACTAACTTGATCGCACTCATAGGCTACACCAGCAACGGAGGTCGAATCCGAGGCGTCGAGCGAACCAGTCCGCGTTGACGCTGGGCGATCGCGCGAGCGATCCCGGCATCGAACACAGCCTTCATCTTATCAGCAAGTTGTGGGTTCTCGTACTGTTGTCCAGGTATCTCATGCAGCCGCGCCCGCGCGCCGGCGGCGACCGTCTCCAGCCAGTATTCGAACAGGTCGCCGTCCACGGTCGCGCTCGTCCGGGCCGGGCGCAGGACCAGGGTCGTAGCCAGCCCCTGCGCCACAGTGAGCGTCGGGATCGGCACCAGGATCAGCGTCTCGGGTTCGTACTGCGTAAAGTACGCCGGATTGCCCGTCTGGCTGCGCCAGTCGAGGTTGTACATCCGGCGAAGATCTTCCTCGTCCTTCGGGGTGATCGTTATGCCGTTCACCCAGACGGACTGCACCCGCGCGATCGTGGTGTCGATCGGGAGGTCCAGCGTGAGGTCGTACTCGTTCTCGTTGGCCGTCACCTGCTGCGCGACCGGGGTGTAGAACAGCCAGTCGGTGCGATCGCAGAACTCGATGCAGGCGTTGCGGATCGCGTCGAGGATGATCAGGTCAGGGACGCCCGGAAAGAACGGCGTCACCCAGGGGTAGAACACCGTGTAGTTCTGGTACGCACTCATGACTCACCTCCGGGGCGCGACGGACTGAACTTCTCCAGCCCGAAGTTCGGGTCGTTCATCTGTTCGGCGGTCGCCTTCGCGCCAAGCGCCTGGTTGAACGCACCGAGGTACGCGGCGGCGATCTGCGGCCCCGGCGCGTACGGGACCACCTTCGAGCAGGCCAGGAACATCATGTAATTTACTAGCACGTCATCCAGCGCGTTCGACACCCCGATCGCGAGCGTCTCCGTCGCCAAGTCCGATGGTGCCTGCGAGTAGTTGATCTCCAGGTAGTTCGTGCCGTTCGACGGCGGGTACACGAAGAACGAAGTCTGGTCCTGCAGATCGAAGATGTAATTGCTCACGACTGCCGACGGGGTCGCGGCCAGCCACGCAGGCTGGAACGCGGCGAGCAATCGCCTGGAGATAACTCGTACTGCGTTTCCGGCGACTGTGCCGGTCGTGCCCATGTTCCGAATCACGTCGAGCAGCATCCACCCGTCGGCCGGGATCCGCTGGCGCGCGCCGGCGGTGAGTTGGACCGCCGCAATGAGCGAGGTGCTGGTCGGGGATACGATCGCGATCGCGCGCTGGCCGGCGTTCAGGTAGCCGAGCAACTCCAGGCGCGACCACTGCACGTTGTTCGTGTCGAACAACAGCGTCGCCGCACGGTCGATCAGTTCGGATGCGAGGATCGTACCCACGGGTTATCAGCCTCCCGGCACGCTGCCCTGCTGCTGCGGCGTCGGCGGCATCAGCTGGCCCATGCTCTGGGCGATCTTCGAGGAGTCCGCCGCGTTCGCCTGCAGGAACATCGTGAACGACTGGAAGTACGGTGCGGCCTTGTTGGCGCTCGCGTACGGGGCGTCCTTGCTGTAGGCGCGCCAGAGGATGTAGTCGAGCAGCGCCGGCTGGAAGATGTCGCTGATCGAGATCACGGCCGGCTCGACGATGTCGGTCGGGATCATCGACAGGACTGCCTCCAGCATCTGGCCGGCGGTCGCCTGCGGGTACACGTAGAACGCGTACCGATCGCGCAGGTTGTACATGTACAGCGTCGTGGTCGTGGCCGTCGGGTCACTCTGCCACGCAGGGTTGCTCTCGTTCAGCACCGCGCGGTCCACGAGCTTGAGCATCCGCCCCGGCGTCGTGCCGGTGGCACCCATGTTGCGCGTGATCTCCAGCAACATGTTGGCACCCGTGGGCAGCGTCTGCCGGCTGCCGGCGACCAACGTGAGGTTCTGGGTCACCGAGTTCGCCTCGGGGATGACCGCCACGATCGCGCGCTGGCCGTCGTTCAGGTATCCCAGCAACTCCGATCGCGCCCACTTCACATTGTTCGTGTCGAACAACAGGATGGCGGCTTTGTCCAAGACGGTCGTCGAAGTGATCGTGCCCATTTTTTAGCCCTTCTGCTTGTTCGCTTGCGTGGCAACAAATTGCTCGAACAACTGCATCCACGCAGCGGCGATCTGTGCGCCCGCCGCGTAGTCGCTGTCTTTCATGTGCGCCCGCGCCACCACGTAATCGGTGAGCGCGGTCTGGAAAATATCTTGCACGTTGAGCGTGCTGGTGGTGGCTGCCAGGTCCGCCGGCATCACGGAGTAGTTCAACTCGATGTAGCTGGTGCCGGTGTTCTGGGGGTAGACGTAGAACCCCAGCGGGTCGCTTTCGTCCATGAACCACGCGCGAACTATCGCGGACGCCGTATCGCTCGGCCACGTGTAGTAGTTCGCGTCCATAAATTCGCGGGAGACTTTCTGGCAGGTCTGCCCCGGCGTCGTGCCGGTCGTGCCCATGTTCCGGTACACGTTCAGGAGCTTGTAGCCGCCGGCCGGGATCGTCTGCCGGGAGCCGGCAACGAGCAGCACGGACTGTGTGACCTGCGACGCGTGCGGCACGGCTGCCACGACTGCGCGCTGACCGTCGGAGAGCCAGTACAGCAGTTCCGTGTCGGTCCAACGCTGCGTCGTGCCCGTGTCGATCAGCTGCAATCGCGCGCGCGTGATGATGCTCGATGCAACTACCGACATCTGCCCTCCTGTAAAAATGCCCCGGCCAGACCACCTCTGGCCGGGGCAACCATCAGCTCAGGTTAGGGGGTGACCTGAGCCAGCACCAACGAGGTCGGCTTGATGGTCTGGTACCCGAACACGTTCAGGCCACGGACCAACTGACCGAAGTCCTGCGGGTTCGGCATCGACTCCACCTTCGTGATCTGCGAGGCGAAGGTGATCGCCGACTTGTGACCCGCCATGATGCAGTGACGAGCCACCGCGCCGGTGAGCGTCGCGCCGGTGAAGTCCAGACCGGCAGCGCCGGCCGGCAACAGGTTCGACACGTAGACCGTGAAGCGGTCGATCATGCCGATCTTCCCGTTGCGCAGCACCGACTGCGGGTCGCCGGTCAAGTACGCCTGTTGGAGCGGCGAGTTCATGAGCAGGTTGCGCACGTACGGGTTGATCACCAGGAAGCGATCCGTGTCCGGCACGTTGTTCTCGTCGAGACACGAGGCCATCTCGGTGAGCGTCTGCACGATGTTGCTCGACGTGAGCGCGATCGGCGCGGTCGCGGTGCCGAGGTTGTACGCGGCCGACTTCGCACCGGCCGTCGCACCCTGGTTGGTCGCATCGGCGGTCTGGACCGAATTCTTCAGGATGCTGGTGTCCGTCGCGATCGCCATCTGCTTGGCGGCGTCGTTCGTGAACATGTCCATCAGCTTCGGCTGCGACTGGTACGCGATCACGTCCGAGACGTTGACACCGAAGTATTTCGCGTAGGCGATGCTCAACGAAATCTTGTTCGGGGCCGGCACCTGGTAGTTCAGCGTCTGACCCACCTGGTAATCGCTGATCGCGATGTCCGGGATGTTGTTGATGATCACCGTGTCGCCGAGGTTCTTGATGTCGCCCTCGTAGTTCGTGTTGGCGATCTCGCCGAACACGGTCGTGGCGTAATACTTGACGTTCAGCTTGCCCGACCAGATCGTCGGGATGAAACTGCCGGAGAAGGCCGGCGTGGTGTTGAACGCACCGGCGGCAACCGTACCGCCCGACGTGCCAGTTCCTGAAATGATAACGGACATGGACAAACGCTCCTGTGGTTAGAACCAAACCGCCAGGAGCGCTTGCGTTACATTCTCACGCGTCCTGCTGCCACGGCGGCATCAATTTCTGCCTCGATCTTCGCCGCCTCTTGAGCCTTGCCCGCGTACAGTCCCTTCGCCACGTCGGTGTAAAAGCGATGGATTTCTTCCTGTGAAAAGACCCTTTCGCTACCTGTCGGCTCGGAACTCGACGGTGCAGACCGCGAGGTTCCCGGCGCAATTTGACGTGAGAGTTCGGAGGGCGGTGTTCTGGCTACCGGGGGCTGCGCCGTCAGCATCCCTTTCTCGGCCTTGAAGGCGTTGAACAGGGCTGCCGTACGCTTCACATCGAACCCGCCGTAGGCGTTCTCCAGGAGCTTCTGACGCTGGATCCCACTCAAGGGATCGGGCACCGCCAGCCACTGGTGGAACTCCGGGTTGATGTTGATCTGACCCCAATCAGCCACGGCCTTCGTGAGATCGGCTTCGTAAGCCGCGCGCGAAGTCTGTGTCTGCTGCTGCGCGACTCCGCCCAACTGCTGCTGCAGCTGGTTGTTTTCGCCTCGCAGTTTCGTGATCTCTGCTTCGAGGCCGGCCCGTTCCGCTTGCGCGATTTCGGATGCCTGCCGGCGAATCAGGTCGATCAAATCACCGCCGTACGTCTCCACGTCCTTGTCAGTCACCAGCTTTTTCGGCGGCGTGGCTTCCGGTGCGGGCGGCTTCGGTTGAGCCTGGGTGGCGACGACCTGTGCTTCGAGTTCGCGAACGCGGTTCTGAAGTTTCGGAACTTCCGCGTTGAACAAACCCTGCAGCGACAGATAGCGCGCTTTCCAGGTTTCTTCCTCTGACGGCGCAGGAGGCTGCGGAGCCGGGGCTGGTTGAACCTGACTTGCCTGGGGTTCTTGCGGCGGGGTGTTTTCGGGGTTTGCCGGGGGCTGTGTCTCCGGAGGTGTCTCCGGGTTCATGGCCTTTTCCAACGCCTCGACTTCACGCGCCTGACGCAAAACCTGTTCAGGCAAATTGCTGCTTTCCATCACTTACTCTCCTGCTCCGCTTCGGTGCCGCTTCGCTATGCGTTGGGGCGGCTACTTCGCGGTTGGGCTGGCGTGCAAACGACGATAACCGGGCTGGCTATCAGTTGGTCCCAAGGCCACTTGGGAGTCGTTCGACCTTTTCAAGCGTGCTGCCGGATTGCGCCAACAGCTGTCTGAAATCGCGCAGGGCTTGTGCCCTGCCTTGCATCTGCCGAAAGTCGATCTTGTCTCTCACTTCCGTCAGTCGCACTGCGATCGCGGCAATCTCCGCGTTTATCACAGCTTCCACTTCGGGCCAGAACGCGTGGTTCTTGAGCAGGTGTAGCACCTGCAGTTGCCTGGCGTTTGGCCTCGTAAGCATGTGGCTAACAACTTACTCGTGACTTGCTAACGTGTCAACTACTCGGTGAGTGCAAGTCGGTGATCGGCGCTCCGTTCGTTAGCACCTGACCGTTGATCGTCGGATTCGGCTGCGAGGCCATCGGCGGCAGCGCGGGCACACCCGGCGCTCCCTGCGCGCCCGGGCCGGCCGGCATCCCTGGCGAACCTGCGCCCTGCGCGCCCTGCGGACCGCCCTGCGCGCCCGGCGGCATCTGCGGCTGCATGGCCTGCATGAACGACTGCAGCGCCTGCTTCGCGGCCATGATGTCCGGCGAGGGCACGACGTTGTCCGGGTCCATGTCGAGCGTCTTGACGGCCTCGCGCAGCAACGCCGCGCGGCCTTGCATCCCGATGATCTGCATGTCGATCGGGTTCGCGGTCGCGGCCATGAACTCGTTGCGCCGCTGCTGGGCGGCTTCCTTCGCGATCAGCGCGTTCGCGCCGCGCGCCTGGATGTTGATGTCGCCCTTCAACTCGGGATCCTGACTGAACCGCATGTTGTAGAAATACAGCCGTTCCAGCACTGCGGTGAGGATCCGCGTGTCGATGTTCGCGATCACCTGCTTGATCGACTTGCCGGCGTTCGACATGAGCATCGACAGCCCGGACGCCGTGCGGCCGGCGTTCCCCGTCGGGTCGCCACCGAGGAATTTCGGGATGCCCGAATACTCGTCCGCTAGATCCGACCACGCCTGGAACACGTTCATGAGTTCTGAGACGCGGCTGTCCGGCTGGTAGAAGTTGATCGACTTGCCGCCGGCTCCGCTCATGGGGTCCGTGGTCGTCTGCCATATCTGCCACGGGCGCATCTGGGTCACGTCGTAACCGCTCGCCAGGCGATCGACCACGACTTCGACCTGCGGGCCGGACGCGATCCCCATGTTGTTCACCATCGCCCGCGCGGCGGCGTTCATCACGACCTGGGAATCCCGCACGAGATCGGCGACCGAGTTGCCCCACCAGGAGCCGGGAATCTCCTCGTAAGATGTTTTGTAGTACGGCTTGCGGTGCAGGGGATCGTAGTTCAGGGTCGCCTTGATCACCTGGTTGGCGATCAGCCAGACCTCGACGTGGTACTCGGCGGTGGGGTCGGGGATCTCGGCCTTGTCCATCCCCCAATCGAGCAACATCCTGCCCTGCACGCTGCCCCAGAACTGCAGCGCGTCGATCAGCGAGTCGGGGTTCGTCGCCACTGCGACCGTCGATTTGCCCTTGGCGTCCGCCTCGGCCATGTCGTTCGAGGTCCAGTCGCGCAAGCCCCCCTTGCCGAAGTCATCCAGCACCGAGCGGATCGCCGCGTCGCTGTACCCATCGACGCCGATCATGTCGAGCAAGTCCTGCCGCGACAGCCGGTGCTTCTCGATCAGGTAGCCGTCCTCGACGGTCGCCGCGTCCGGGGATGGGAAAATCAAGAACGGATCGACCCGCGCAAATTCGAGCTTGAGTGCGGTCGCAACCGTCGGCTGCATCGCGCCCGTGGCGTCTGGCTGCCACGTCATCACGGGCTTCCTGCGCACGATCGGGCCTTTCAGGACCGCCGATGGGTAGGTCGTGATGTCGTCGATGAACTCCGAGATCGCGGTGCGCCAGCCGCCTTCCAGCAGCTGATCCTCCATCTTGTCCTCCATGCGCTGGGCCATCTGCCGGGCCTGCTCACGGAGCTTCTCCATCGCCGCATCGCGCAGCGCCGACACGAGTGTCAGCACGTTCGCCTGCGGCATCGGCATCCCGGACTGGATCGCCTCCTGCAGCGGCTGCATCGCCTGCTGCACGATCTGCTCGGCCATCTGCGGCGGCAGTTCCGGCACCTTCGAGGGGCGCAGCGTCCAGGGCTTCTCGGACCCGGACCCGTGCATGACATCCCGGATCCAGCTGGCCGCTGCGCGGCACTTGACGCTGGTGAGCATCGCATAGACTTCCGATCCGCCTTCGTTGCGAATCGCCGAGAGCCGCTCCGGGTCGTACTCGCCGCGCCGCGCGCGCACGTTCTGCAGGAGTCGCGGGAAGATCATCTGCCGTTTGGCATCTCGGGCGTACGTCCAGCACTGGCGCACATAGCCTGCGAGCGAGGACATCACCGGCTGCGTCTGCACCAGCTGGTTCTGCTGCTTCTCCTGCTCCATCATCGAAGCCAGAGACACCGCCTGGACCAGACCGACCGTCACCGCTTGGGGGGATGCGCTCATTTCGCCGGATAATATGCTAACGGATATTTCAAGTCCATCCTAACGCGTTCACCTTGCGCACCTCACACGCCGGGGGCCGGCTCGCGCCGCCGAACAACACCCCGCCGTCGGCGTGCAGGCACAGATACTGCAGCCCATCCGCGATGTCGGACCACGGGTGCGACTTCTCGGGCTTTTCGTCGGTCTCGCCCTTGGTGTTGACCTTGTAGCGGTACTTGCCGCGCAGCGCCGTGACGAGCTTCGGAGCGCCCGTGCGGCTGATCGCCAGCCCCGAGACGCCGTCGGTGGTCATCGTGAGGTACTTCTCGACCGCCGCGAGCCGCGCCGCGATCGAGTTGGTCTTGGCCGGCTTCACTGTGAACCCCTCGGACTTGAAAATATCCGCCACACAGCGCTCGTCGGTCTGCACCCGCTGGAATCCAGCCGGGTCGATCACCACAAGCGTCGAGTGACCGGGGTACTTGTTCGCCAGCAAGGGCTTCAACCGCTCCCGGATGAACCTGAGCGCGCCCATGCCCTCGGCATTCAGGGCGTCGTGGATCACCAGGCGACCGTTGTAGGCTACTTGCCCCAGCACAGCGGCTGGCGACAGCCCCGCATCGGCCCCGATTATGATCGTCGGACCCACGAGGATGCGGGTCTCCGGCAAGGTGTGCGTGTCGTAGTCAAACGACCTGAAAACAGGCTTCCCGGACAGCGATTTGCCGAATTTCGCGTGGATGTAAACGTCCACGTAGTCCTCGGACTTGCCGTCCATGAGATCTTCGTAGTAGTTCGTGGGCAGGTAGCTGATCCAGTCGGCCTCCTGGGACAGCGCCGAAGGCTGGAAGAACACCTGCGCGTTGGCCGGCGGGTCCGAGAGGAACTCCTCCCAGAATGTTTCCATGTCCGGGGGGTTGCTCATGCCCCAGATGTGCTTGTTGGGACTCCCGTCGTCGGTCACGCACCCCTGGATCGGGTCGCCACGGTCGTTGTACCCCCACTCGGGACGGTGCGGGACCATTTTACCGTTCGGGTAGCGCCCCAGCCGGCCCTGCACGGCCTCGAAAATGTCCTGGTGGACCTCCCGGAACTCGTCCATCACCGCGAACGACGCCTGCAGCGAGAGCAACCGGCGCACGTCGTTCGAGTCATCGAGGCCCCGGAACAGCACTTCGCACTCGACATCGTCGAATTTCAGCACGAACTTGTAATCGGACTTGTAGTACACGCCGGCGATGCCGTCCGGGTACCACTCCAGGAAGTCTGGAATGCTCGTATCGCGCAGCTGCTCGCGCGTGTTGCGTATCCACAGTGCCCGCGAGCGGCGGATCCCGTCGCGCGCCGGTGCCATTCGAGACGCGTGGTAGGCGATCTTCATGATCCCGGCAGTAGTTTTGGTACTGCCAACGGGGCCGACGATCAGCGAGATGAACGCCTCGCTCTGCAGGAACGGCTGCACGGAGCCTGGGGGTGTGTAATCCATCAGTCGATCGGGGCCATCGTGAGGCTGTCGAACGGGATCGCTGTGACGTACTCGGGCGGCGGCGGCAGACCCTGGTCGATCGTCACGCCGGTGTTTGCCTTGTTGTTCGCCAGGTTGATCGTGATCGAGAAGCCGGTGCCGGAGTTCTGCGGGAGCGCGGCTGCCTTGGGTTCGAGGTCCGCGAGCTTGTTCAGGTACTTCCAGATGTCGATCTGCAGCGCCAGGCTCTCGGTCGTCTTGAAGCGCTTGAAGATTTCGATGCCTGCTTCTTCGGCGAGCAAGCCCATCTTGGCGCGGTAGGTCCAGCCGGACGTACGTAGCTCGGATTTACGCTTCTCGACCTCGCGCACGAACCAGTCCTGCGCCGACAGCCAGTCGTAGTCGGCTTGGTCGTAGGCATACCTAAATGCAATGGACGCAGGATTCTCCAGACCCATTGCGATCTCCAGGAGCATCTGCGGCGGCGGCATCGTCAGTAGCGTAGACATGTTGTTAGCTTGTGCGGTTTTCCGAGGAGCGGCAAGTGTAGGGATGTTTACATGGTGTTTTGGGGGGATGCGCTACACGCAATACTTAACGGCACCCATTGCGCGCGCGGCATGGTGTCCATGTCCCGACTAGGGTTTGTTTCAAACAATCCCTGTTAGCATCCTGTATTGACTTGTTAGCTTGTTTATGAGAGCATACAGGTCCGGCGAAGCTATGTCCTTCGCCGATAGCTCTTTAACAATCTGGCGAGGTTTACATCAGACGGTCTCACGCGCCGCGCGCATTTGCGCGCGCTCCGTGGCGAGATTGTTTGAAACAAACCCCATTAACTCATTCTGAGGTATTTGCATACATGGAAAAGAAAACCCAAGCGATTGCCGCTGCTGTCGTCACACTGTCGAATGAGGATCGCGCGCGCTTGTTCGTCGATTCAATCGCGACAAGCGGGCAGATTCGCACCGATGCGGAGGCGCTGCTAGGCAAAGCAAAGGCGAGTATGTTGGATGGTATCCGCGCCGCGTTCGGCGGCATGAGCGGGCTTACTCACGAGGCGCTCAAGGAAACCATCCGGCCGCTGATCCTCGCCGCCGCAAAGGCGCGCGGGATCGCGGAAAACTCGGTGAAGTCGGCGTTGAACTCGTGCACGGTTGCCATCCTCGCGATCGCAAACGGAATCGAGCCGGCGGCGGATGTTCGCGACGTGCGCAAGTTTGCCGACAGCGTTCGCGAGACTCTGAAGGATCGCGGGATCTACGAGCCGAGCAACGCGGGCGGCGGACGAAAGCCAAACGCGGAAAAGACCGAGCCGCGCGAGATCGACATCAGCACACTAACCGACGTGGAACAAGTCGCGTTCATCATGCGCACGTTCAAGCGTGACGTGATTGCGGCGGCGCTGGTGACCGGCGACAAAGCGGACGCGCAGATCGTTGAGCGCCTCACGCGGAACGACATGCGGCCCCAGCTGCGGGGTGTCGCGGCGCTCGTGCTGAAAGCGTAGCAACCAACAAACCCCTACCGGGAAACTGGTAGGGGTTTTTTTATGCCCAATAAACCCTAGCGCGATCACAGCCTGTAAACATGCTATGGGGTTGCAATAGGGTTTGTTCGAAACAAACCTGTACTGAATAAACGTCCAGTGGTTTTATAGCCGCCAGGGCCGAAAAACGGCAATTAGTCGAAAAACTGGAATGTCCCTCGCGTGTGCGATGGAGTCATATTTACGTTGCATTATATAAATCAACGCGTTACACGCGTAAAAACATTGCGTAAACAAATACTGAATTAACGTACAGCTGTAACTGATTGATAAGGTTTAAATTAGTCGTTTTTCGATGGCGATAAATCCGACGCAGTGTTTACACTACCACCCACAAGATCACCAAAGTCTGGAAAAACCTCGATAGCGCCAGGGGGGTCTAAGAATATATATGTACTCTAGTAATATAGTTATATAAATAATCAATACCAGGGATTCTTGGACCGTGTTTTTTGATTCGGGTGTTTCGCGCCTTACACCCACGCCCACAGAAAGTTGGTTCTGATTTTTTTCGGCGACTAATTTACTATTTACCATAGAATCCTTCGAGCAAGCGCATCCAACCCATTAAACCCTCTAGTTTTTTTCCCCTCCAAAATTCCCGCGTAAACTAGTAAATCCCCAAACTATTTCCGACTAATTACCGCCTACTTTGTATGGGGTGTTTACACCTGCTGATATACATTGATATGCGCGCATATCAAATAATTTTTGTTTTAAAACAAACTATATCGCGCTTCTGGATCACCGATATATCAGTCTTATTTTTCAAAATATCATTCTTATTTTTTAGCATATCACTTGATATTGTTATATATCGTTTGTTGAATTATGCTAACCGCTGCCTCGAATTAATTAATTCCCCAAAACCCTTTTTAGGAGCTATTCACTATGAAACGCACCCCGCTAACTCGGATTTTAATTTCCCTGCGCACCGAAGAACTCGACGCGGTCGATGCCGCTTGCCGGCAAAGCGGCGACAGTCGCTCGTCCATCGTGCGCCGGGTAATTCGCGATCAGCTGCTCCGCACTCCCCGCTCCGCCCCAGCTGGCGGTCATTCCGCGCCACGCGCCGGCGGTCGATCGCTGGTTAGTTCGAAACAAACCCTGTCCCCGGACGCAAACCCCTTCCCGGTCGTCCCTGCGCCCGACGCCGGCCTGGACTCGCTGTTGTCGAGCCTGGACCGCTGACCCATGCGCAAAACCCCCAAGACAGCATTCGTGACGCTGCGCCTCGAACCAAGCGACAGCGACCTGATCACCCGCTTGGCCGACACCTGGAAAACCACCAGATCCGACGCTGTGCGGCGCGCTGTGCGCGGTGCAGCCGAGAATCTCCCGAGCCGCACGGTGAGCCTCGCCTACCAGGTGGATCCCGTCTACAAGCGGCTCGTGAGCGCCGCCACGCGCCATTATAAGAAGGGCACGAAGCTCTATTACATGCACAGCAAATTGCGTCCCGACGCGCCCGTGCCGCAGCTGGTGGTCGAAGAACTCCTGAAAGCCCGCGCCGCGCTGGAGAAGCTCCTGACACCTCCGTATGACGGGCCGGCGAACAAGCCGCGCGCGTACCACGGCTACAAGACTGTCGCCGCGCTCAATCGAGGCCGACGCCTGGAGCAATGCCGCCGGCTGCTGGGAGTGATCAAGGGCAGCTACGGGCACAGGTATGTCGAAGCAGAGGCAACCCGGTTAGCTAGTTCGATGCAATGACCTGATAACATCTTGACAACTAGCTAACAAATATGTTAACATGCTAATTAGCTGGGAGTAATGCTTCCCAGCTAGAGGGATTGTCCCAAACAAACTGAGGGTTGAGACCATGAAACATCACGACGCATTCTGTCAGGACGAACACGACAACAAGTTTCGACGTGCACAGCGGCGCGATCGCAAGCGTCGCCTGGCGGTCGAGCAGGATGGTCACAAGCACGAGCCGCGTGGGAAGCGCGCAGTGCGCATCGAACGTGGCCGGGTCGAGTGGCTGGACGACGTGGAGTAACGAGCCATGACATTCAACCAAGCCATATCGGCATTCGTGATCGGCGTGACCGTGGTTGCGCTCGGCGCAGTGGCGATCGACTGGTTCGTGCGGACCATCGCTCGCGAGTTTCGGCATCACCGGGAGGACTGACAGACATGGATAACCAGATCGTGTTGAAGGCTCGCCAGTTCGCGATCGCGCGGCATGGCGAGCAGAAGCGCAAGTACACGAACGCACCGTACTGGCATCACCCGCGCAGCGTTGCCAGGATGGTCTGGCTCGCGGGCGGGACGGCGGACATGATGTGCGCCGCGTGGCTGCACGACGTGCTGGAGGACACCAGCACGACGCTCGACGAGATCGAGGGCGTGTTCGGCAGGGATGTCGCGGCGTTCGTAAACATGCTGACGGACGTGAGCCGGCCACAGGACGGCAACCGCGCGGCCCGGAAGCTGATCGACCGCAACCACCTCGCGCTCGCGGCACCCGAGGCCAAGACCGTCAAGCTGGCGGACATGATCGACAACCTGCGGGACATCGTGGCGCATGACCACAGGTTCGCGGTCGTGTACGTCGCAGAAATGCAGATGCTGCTGCCGTTGCTCGTGGCGGGAGATCCTGTCCTGCACACGGTCGCGCAGACGATGGTGCACCGAGTGCAGATCCTGCTGCGGGACATCGACTACCTGACGAACATCCCCGAGTGGACGTTGCAGACGTTGCACCAGCACCGCGCGGGGCCGGAGGACAAGGCATGAGCTACAAGGCAACGCTCGAAGCCGCTGGCGCGGACGTGGTATGCCCTGGTCGATTACCAGGGCGTTCGCGGGTTCGTGAAGGGAACCTACGGCTCGTGCAGCGGCTGCAAGTCGCGATGGCCCGGCTTGGACACAGCTACCTCGACGGCGAGTTGATCGGCTTGGGCGAGTTGATGGAAAAAATCCGTGAGCAAGCCAC
>JAEHJW020009017.1_pt1 | contig 56502 bp, 57 predicted proteins | sample 9271431 | NCBI WGS metagenome assembly JAEHJW02 | reverse complement strand
CCCGAAGGTTCTTCACCGAGAAGATCAGAGAAATCGATGTCCCCAGAGCCAAGCGTTGCATCCACGGCAATCGGTAAAGTACTATCGCCAAAGCAAAGCTCACCCAGCACTCCATACCAAGGCTGGTCATAGGGTAACAGCAGCGAATCATTGACGACGATTATGTAATGGGCAGCTTCTGGTACGTGCCCGGCCGCTTTGTGATCTTCAAACTTCTTCAACTTGTCCTTGATAGCCGACGTAACCGACAGCAATCGCTCACGGAAAACCGTATCTCGGTCTTCAGGCTCTAACTTTCTCTGTTTAATGAGATTTCTGATATGATCCTGCGGGGTTGGTGTGACCACTTCGAAGCAGAATGTCTCGCCATTTTTCCTGGCGACAAAGTCCGGCCCAGCATCCTTGCTTTTGATGTCTTCAAAGCCCATCCCTAAAAGCCGGTAATAAAACAGCATTTCTGCCATCCGCTGGGAGTATATGCCGACATCATCAAGCATGACTTGCTTATTGAACTGTGTGTCCTTCAAGTCTGAAAAATTCAAGAAAAGGGATTTCAGACCTTGAATCATGCAGTTCATGATCAGTTCCATGCGCTGACCACTTTCTGGTGACTTTTGGAAGAAATAGTCAAACCTTGTGGTTAGGATCTCTCGCCACTTATCTTGGAGATAGGCTATACATATATCGTTTGTTCTGTTCTTTTTTATCGTTCCTGGCTTTACAGAAAATTGCGCTTCATTACTTGGCATGGCGATCAGGCTCACGAAGTCGGATTGTTGTTATAGCATACGGGCCTGCCAGAAAAGGTTACTGATCTGTGGCAGCATCACACTGAGCTCATCTCTACAAACAGGGGCAAGCGTCGCGACGCGGGAGGGCTCTTCACCTAGAATTTTCTCATGGCAGAGAATGCCCTTGGGGCCGGTGAACCTTTGCGGTTTTCGTAGCGATGGAAGCGGTCTGTGTCGGCCGAAGAACAGCATGCTCAGCGGGGCGTGTAGTAGATGGCGTCCAGTAGCGCTGCGCGTCCCAACCAGATTTCGGCGTCAGCCGCATTGCTCGGCTGAGGATGTCTCCACCACGCATCTCCATGCATAGGCTCGATGATACGCTGCCAGTAACTCTCCAGGTTCGTTGTGCTCGGGCTGACACCGAAGTTCTCGCACAAGTCCTTTCGATTGGCCGAATCGATGCACACAAATGCGTCAGGCCTCTTCATCGCCAAGAGCCTGGTCGCGGTCGGCAGTCCGCCGACTCGCCCGTTCTGGTCGAAGGCTGCTATGAATGCTTTGCAGTAGCGGTCGTAGTCGTCCTGTGTGACCGCGCCCATCAAAGGGATGAAATCGAGGGCGTCAGAGAGACCTGCGGGAGCCTCGATGACCAGGTTCGCGAACGTCCCACTTGCACCCATGCTCCCGAAAAGCCCGTAGTCCACGCCTGGCTGCTGGGACTTCTTGCGCCCGAGAGTGCCGGCGACCAGCTTGCGGTCGTCCTCGCTCCACTTCGCGTAGGGTATGCGGGTCGCGAAAAGAGCGCGTGCTTTTGTCAAGACTCCCAAGCGCTCCTTGAACAGGTGCGCAGACGGGTGTGATGAGCTTCGGACTTGCACGAGGTAGTCCGCCCAGCTCATATCATGTGGCGCGCGCTTGGTATTCGGCCTAGAAGGTGGCCGAACATCAGCGAACTTGGTCAGTTCCTCTCGTGCTGCCGCCTTGGCTGCGTACTGGTGGCGGTACCGATAGAGAAACTCGTGCGAGATGTCTTCCGCCCCCCTCCATGCCTCTGCGACGAAGCGACTGAGTTCTGCCAGCGCTGCATCGTCTGAAGAACCATCCAGCAGAACACTTGCCTCGACGTTACGGCTCATCGCGGCGTTCGTGAGATTTGGGCTACCGACTACACAGCGGATGCGTCTCCCGTTGCGAAATAGGTAGACCTTCGGATGGAACAGGTCGCCAGTGGGAGGAACGACGGCTGCGCCCGCTAGCCTTGCAGCTCGATCAAGAACCTCGGGCTGCGTCTGGAACATGTGGGTGCCGACGACGAAGTGCTCGAACTTCGAGCTGTTTTTCATCGCTGCGTCGAAGACTGCGTTCTCGGTGCCCCAGGCTACTGCCCATTGCATCGACTCGCAGCTCTCGACCAGCGCTATGAGAGTTGCCTGCGTCTGCGAAGCCGACAGGAATTCCACATCCATCCTTACTTCTCCTCGTGTTTCTGTTGAGCTGGGGGGTGTCAGGACAGACGAACTGCTCGCGCAGCGACCGGCAGGTACAGCCATCGCTGGCTTACGGGCTTGCCGGTCGCGCTGAGAAGAGCATGACTATAGGACTCGATCTGTGGCCCATGCTCAGCCACCAAGTCTTCGTCTCTGGCGGCACCGCCGGGGTTCGACTTGTGGTCCAGCAGAATCCAGCCGTTGGGCTCTTCCACTAGCAGGTCGATGCGGCCACGGATTCGAGTACCGTTCGGGCCATCCGCTTCGATGGGCACCTCGACGTGAACGGGATAGCCTGGCCAGCGCTTGGCTATCCAAGTCAGGAACGCTTCGACCTGGGCGCAAACAGCATCCTTGTCCACAGAGTCAGCCACAGCCCAAGCCTTCAGGATGTGTTCTACGTCTGGGCCCGGGACGCCACCAAGGACTGCGGCGCGCGCAATGCACAGATGGAGCGCCGTGCCCAACGACGCCATGTCGGGCTTGCCTGCCAAGCTCAGCCTGACGCCTACGGCGTCGGTCTCGGCGACCTTGAACATGCCGCCTGAGGAAGAGCTCGGTCGATGCCACAACGGCTCGGCCTGCACGCGTGGGCGAGGGGTGAACCAGTAGCAGTCCTCAGATGTCTTGGCAGGTGGCTCCACTGCGCAGTCATCCTTGCTCCAGAACTTTGACTGCCTGGAGAGCTGCCGGCCGCCCGGAAGCGCCACGGCTCCTGAGTCGCCGAACAAGAGCGCGATTGCGCCTTGAATCTCGTCAACCCAAGCTTGTCCCGGTCCGCGAGGGCGAATGAAGGATACTGCGACATTCATATCGCGAGCGCGGGTCAGGCCGACATAGAGCAGGCGCTTGTTCTCCGCCAGGGCTTCGGCCTGCATGGCTTGACCAGTGGCGCTGGCCTCGGCGTTGAGGGCGGCCTGGGGCTGGGACCGTTTGCCCCAGGTTTTCAGCCAGCAGTGGACGAAGCGGTTGGCAAGGGGCTGTTGCGGCTCAAAGCCTCCAACAGTCCTAGCGCGGACGCCCCAAAGTGAACTGCGTGCCGTCGCATCTAGGCTTGTCAGCACGACGACTGGCCACTCCAGGCCCTTGGCACCGTGATACGTGAGGATCGAGACGGAGTTGTTTGATGACGTGGCCCGATTGTCGTCCTCTTCGCTGGCGAGTTCGTCCAGCCAACGAAGCATGCCACTGACTGTCGCCGGCCGCTTCGCGGCAACAGACTCATCCTCGAATGTCTTGCCGAACTCGACCAGCGCCTCGACATTGGCCAGTCGGTTGCGGCCTTCGTGAGGAGAGGCAGACCATTGGCCGACCAGCCGTGCGACCTGGGACTCGGCAGCGGCAAGTCGCAGTGCTTCCTGTGGTGTCAATGCATTGAGCGTTGGACGCAGCTCTTCCAATCGGGCCAACAGCGGATGGGCGCTGTTGCCCTTTATCTTCCACTCGTAGGACTTTGCACCATCGGTGGTGAGGTGCTGCAATCTGTCTTGGAGCCATGTCTCGACCGGAGTGCCCTCGGCAAGGGTGAGAACCAGTGCCGTTGCGACGGTGTCGGTCGGGTCATTCATGCGCCTGAGGCAGGCCATTACATAGATGGCTTCTGCGGTCCCCAGCAGGCCAGAGCGCGGGCTGGCCGACGGGATGCCCCAGCGCGTGAGCGACGTGACGGCAGACTCGACCTGCTCGTTGTAGCGACACAGCACTCCGACATCGCCGGCCTGAATCGGACGGAGTTCCTTGGTTTCTTTATCTTCGACCTTGACTCCGGATTCCAGCAGCTCACGGACGGCCTGCCCAAGGCCCAAATAGTCCGCGTCGTTTCGGTTGCTCTCAAAGTTCCAGTTCAGCAGCGCGGCCTGGTTTGGGATGTCCTTTCGAAACGGCTGCAACTGAACCTGCGCAGGCGTTAGGTCGGGCTCGAATGCAGAGCGAAAGACGTCGTTGGTGAGCGAGACGAGGCTCTCGATGGAACGCCTAGAGGTGTCCAAGGCCTTCCCTATGGTTCCGCCCCAGTCTTTGATTGCGCCGAGGACGCCGGTGATGAGGCTCGCGTCCGTTCCGCGGAACCCGTAGATTGCCTGCTTGGGGTCGCCGACCCAGACCGACCGCTTGGCGAGCTTGGCCAACTCTACGAAGAGCGCCAGCTGAAGAGGGCTGGTGTCCTGGAACTCATCGACCATGATGAGATCCAGCTCTGCCGCCAAGACTTCGCGGACGGTTGACTTTGTCTTCAGTGCACGCAGTAGCAGTACCTCTTGGTCGCTGAAGTCAACGGCGCCCAGGGCCTTCTTGGCCTGCTCGTAGGCATCTAGAACGTCGGCTGCCAGGTTGAACAATAGGTCAAGGTAACGATGGACCTCGGCATGAAAGGCTGGGTGAGCCTCGTGGGCCTGGGCAGCGGCCTTTACTGGTTCCAAGATGTCCCTTACCTTGGCGCCAGCGTCAATCCCTGCCGCACCAATCCAGTCAGGCCAGCACCAGCGGGCTTCACGGAAGAGGCGGTCCAGTTTCTGCAGCCTTTCGAGTCCCTTACGGAGGTTTTCTGCAACCTTGGCGCCGGCAGCCTGCTGCTGTTCGACATAAGCGACTACCTTCTGATGCGCCTCGTCCAGCGCGGCTGCCAGTGCCTCGGTTGGATCTGGACCTGTACTAGGGGCCGGCCAGTTCGCGAGCATCAAGTCCGCGTTCTGAGCACCCATTGTGCGAAGCGCCACTGGCGCTATGTCGTTGTCGAGCGCGGCCTTGACGACGCTCTCGACAGTCTTAGACCAGTCTGCCTGCTCGATGCCAAATCGCTCGGTGAGCCGCACCAATTCCGCTTGTGCGGCTGCATCCATTGACTCGGCCAGGGTGGCTTTGAGCAGCCGCTTGGATTGACCTTCGCTCAGAACAGTCTGGTCGGGAGAAAGACCCAGCTCGAAGCAAAAGCGCTTGAGCATCTGGCCGCAGACGCTGTTGACAGTACCCAAACGGGCTTGGCCAATGGCTGTAGCCAGGTCGAGGCGTCCCTTTTCGAGAAGCCAGGAGCGGGCTCGTTCGCGCAGCTCCGTGGCGGCCTTCACCGTGAAGGTTGTGGCCAGGATGGCATGAGGCCGGGCTGCGCCGGACTCGAGCGCCTGGGCGAGCGTTTCGGTCAGCTTGTAGGTCTTGCCGCTGCCAGCGCCTGCGCTGATGAACTCGATGTTGCGCATCATTGCCAGCCTCCCAGCAAAACGAGGTGGTCACGGTCCCACTTGCTTGGGCCATTGACCTGAAGGGTTCCGTCAGGGCCTTGGAACTCGTCGGGCGGGCCTTCCGGAACGACGTCGATGGCCCCAGCGTCCAGTTGCTGCTTGCGCCAATTCCAAGTGGTGCGTGCGCGGTCCAATAGTGTGTCGATGGTAACGCCGTCTGGAGGCCTTCTGACCTGCGCTTTCGGGAAGGTGTCGGCAGCGGTGACGTACAACGCGCCGCTTTCTAAGATGAAGTAGCCAAGCGCGGCTGGTGCGACACCCTTCGTTTGTTCGATGAGGCTTGAGTAGAGTGCCAACTGCAGGTGCTCGCCTGAGCGAAGCAAGCCGGCGTAGTAGTTGTCGCTTCGCCACTTCATATCCAAGGCGGCAGTTCGCTTGTCGCCAAGCGTGACAAGGAGGTCAATCTTGCCGATCAGCGGGATTGCGCCCAGGGTTCCGGTGAACTCGACTTCGGTCTGCACATGTATTGCGCCAGCGGACCTCAGGTGATCGAGGAGACTGCAGATGGCTCCTTCGCAGACCTTGCGGAAGTGCTGTTGGCTCACACCTGCGCCTTGCATGAGTAGTACGGCGCCCTCGGTCTGCAGGAGCATGTCTGCTGCAGTGCGGAACCAGACGATTGCAGCGTGGTTCGACCAAGTCAAGGCATCGTCGTGAGCGAAGAGCTTCTCGAACACGCGGTGCGCAAGGATGCCCAGCAGGCGGTTGTCTTCCTCCACCGCTAGGACGTAGCTGGGCTCCAGGTTAGCCACCCGCTTCAGGACGAAGAGGGCGGGGTCGTTGAAGAGTTCGTTGAGCGTGGTGAACGACTGCGCGAAATCCCCGAGCTGTACAGGGTTCGGGAGTAGGATTTGCCTTGGGGGCGCGGGAAGTGGTTGAGGCGGAATCACTTCGGCCGTTGTCCCAAGAAGTGTGGAGCCAAGGGCAGTGTCCAGATCGAGCGCGCCAGATTCGATGTCCGGTACGAGCTTCTTCAGAAGCTGGCGAATCGGATGCACTTCTGCATTAGGGGGAGGGCAGGCGAGGACAAACTTCTTCCTCGCGGCAAGTAGTGGCCGCAGCCACTGCTGTGCCAAGGACACTAGCTCACGTGCCGGGTCTCGCAGTTGAACACCCTGCTTAGTGAGAGCTTCCACCTCCGAGGGGGACCAGGGCAGTGGGGAGGGAAGAACAGGCGTGGACGGCATCCACCAGACAACCTCGTCGGCGGCCTCGACGCACGCGGCTGCCGTACTCGCCGAACGCATGCAGCCGACTTGGGGCACTGCAGCGGGGTTGGTTGCCCCAGCAGGCGTGGCGTGGGCGACCACCTGCTCAATTTGCCGTGGCAGCACGCTCGCCAAGCCTTGTCGAGCCAGCTCGGTCAGTGCGTCATGGACGGCGGTACATTGGCGATACGCCGCCGAAAAGCTCGCCACGTCGTCGGACTCACCAGTGAGACGACGCCGCATCGCTTCCTTCAGCCGGTCGATCCGAGCGATGAGCGCATCTGTGGGCACTCCGTTGGTGCGAGACCAACGCTCGGATTCCAGCCAGAAGGTGATGTCACCTGCGATTTCTTGGGCGTCGTCACCTTCGGCGAGCTTAGCCTTGGCCGCAGTCCAGGCTTCGCCGCCAATTCCAGGCTGCTTGGCGAGAGCGCGGGCGAGCGTGCTTCTCGCACGTCGGCTGAACGGGCCGACCGGGTGGGTCAAGAAGTCCAGCAGTCGATTGATGTCGAGAGGCTCCCAGCACATCTCCATGGCAAGGGGTAATGCCTGAAGCGCTGGACGAAGCTGACTCGGGCGTTCGAACCCACAGTTGACCCCGCCTGTTGCCGCCAGAGACACGTCCAGTGAGTCGCCGGTGTCTTCGGCCAGGACCAGTCGGTCGCCAGGCGCGTGCGAGTGTTGTGCTCTCAACCAGTTTTCGGCGGTCGTGGCTGTGAGGGCGTGCACCAGCAAGACGCTCCCATCAGTCGGCGCGGCCAAACTGCCTGCAGCGCCGCCGGCCAGCACGGTCAGGGCTCTGTCTTGCAATGCGCGGAGTTGGCCTTCGCCCTGTGGTTCAGGAAGGCGGATCTCCACGGCAGGCAGGCGATCGAGCACTTGTCGCCAGAGGAGCGGGAAGTCCTCGGGCATGTCAAGCAGCGCAACTGACTTGATGGGACCAGGGCCGGACTCGCGTAGAGCTTGCACCACCAGGTGCAAGCGTTCCGCTTCTCCGCGCGGCAGCACTTCGAGCGCCGCCTTCTCAATGGCGGCAAGCTCCTGGAGCCGCGAAGGGTTCGTTGGCTGTGCGCTGCCGTCCCAGCCGCCGAGTCGCCACTCGTCTCGCCAGGCCAGCAGGCGCGCGGCCGTACCGATGCTGTCGGCCTTCAGGGACTCACTGTAGAAGCGTGAGTTGTTGTCATGGTCCCGAAGCAGGCCGGAGTAGACCGCAACGCGTTTGACCGTGGATGCTTCCGGCGCGCTTAGACCTAGGTAGGTTTCCAGTAGGGACAGAAATCCGAGGCGGCCGACTACTGGAGTGTTGAAGAAGTTTGTCGGGGACGGACCCTGGCGGGCGTCCAGGAACAGGCCAAAAGTGACGTGCATGCTGAGGTTGACTCCCCTGAAGACAATCGAATGCAAGCGTTCTATTGCTTCTTGTTCACCTGCTCCGAGTCGACAAGGGTAATCGACAGTAACCATTCACGTACAGCGGCATATTGCCATCATGCGCCCCCCGACTATTGACCTGCTTCGTTTTATCCAAGGATGAGTCAGCGTTACCTTGGCTAGCCACTGGGTGGTGGGGTGGTCAACCGATCCCAAACGTAGCGTCAATGCTAATGGCAGTGAGTTCGATTGGGTTCCTCCTCTATGGACACGACTGTGTCATATCGCATGAAAATGGCTTCTTCCTATGGACAGCCAGATGCTGATTTGAACAACGGAGTAATCAGGCATTGAGCCATGTCCATAGCTACGCTTCTTTCCTTTACATCGACGAATGTTTCGCTGACCTGACCGGGGTCCCTGGTGACCTGGTGCGCGTTGGGCGCGAGATGCGCGCTCGGGTACTGCGCTGCACTGGCATCCCCGTAGGCGTGGGTATCGGCACTTCGAAGACGCTTGCGAAGCTGGCCAACCACGGCGCGAAGAAATGGCAAGCTCAGACTGGGGGCGTGTTGGATATTCGAGATCCGGCGCGCCGTGATCGATTGCTGCAGGCCTGCGAGGTTGGCGATGTATGGGGCATCGGCCGACGGATGACCGAGCACCTAAGCACGATGGGCATCCGCACGGCCTGGGATCTTGCACAGGCCGACGCCTGGACCTTGAGAACGAAATTCAACGTCGTCATCGAGAAGACGGCGCGAGAGCTGCGCGGCACTCCCTGCCTGGAGCTCGAGGACGCTGCTCCGCCTAAACAGGAGATCTGCTGCAGCCGGATGTTCGGCAAGCGGCTGCATGACCTCCCGCCGATCCGCGAGGCGGTGGCCACCTACGCTGCTCGGGCCTGCGAGAAGCTGCGTGCCCAGGGCTCCGTGTGCAAGCGGGTCCAGGTCAGTATCCGTACTGGCATGTTCAATCCAGACGAGCCCAAGTTCGCCAAGGGCGCCAGTATGGAGCTGCCGTATCCGACCGATGACACACGGCTCATCACCAAGGCGGCGTGCGAGGGACTGGAACTCCTTTATCGCCCAGGCTTCGCCTTCAGCAAAGCTGAGGTGCTGCTGCTTGATCTCCGTCAGCCAGGTGAGTTCACTGGTGACCTATTCGCTGAGGTACAGCCGGAGCGCGCGACCAAGGCAATGGCGGTGATGGATGCGATCAACGCGCGGTGGGGGCGGGGCACCGTTCGGCCAGGTGGTGTTCCCGCGGCGCCGGACTGGGGGATGCGTCGCGAGCTTATGAGTCAGAGTTTCACCACTAAAGTTGATCAGCTTTGGCTAGTGAGCTAAGTATCCTTAGAGCTATGTAAGTGCGGTGTATAATTCCAGTTGTAGTAGCTGTTAAGAGTTTTATATTTTGATTTTTAAATTGTAGCCATTAAAGGTTACCATGTTGGTGCGGACGTCTAATTGAGCGGTTACTTCGTGGTCCCCGCTGTACCCTTCTAAAATTAATTTTTCCTCGATTTTAGATTTGAGGGAAAGAACTTCATTTTCTATGGCTTTAATGAGTTTCCTCTCTTGGTCTTGTTTTATTATTGCGCGAAACGAGATGCCTTGGACATTATAGCCTCCTCCGATTGGCCCTAGAGTCGTTTCATCAGGTAAAGTGGTTAGAATGTTGGCTCCACGCTTTCGCATGTTTTTGCGATCGGTCTCTGTGTAGATCTGTGCTGGTTTAGTGATTCCAAAGATATTATATTTTGAAAATTTCTCTGGCCAGTTGTTTACAAGTGTTTCAATGATGGTTGTATTACACCAGTTCCCATGAGTATAAATTCCAATGGCGTAGAATGTGTCGTGAGTGAAGTGTCCAAAAAGCAAAGGGCCGGTGCGCTCAACGAAATTGGTTTTTTTTGAGTGCGGTTTTGTACCTAAGTGAAGGTGGTGGACACCCCATTCAAATAGTAAGTCATCCTTATTAGTCGCGATTTCAATGCCCAAGCTTAAGTGCGGGGAAAGATCCTTGCCTTGCTCTATCTTTTTTTTAATTTCTCTCCAGCCATCTGAGTATTCTTTGTCGTGGGAGAAATTGCCTGCAAGCTTTATCGTGCGTGGCGTAGGTTGAATGCGTCTAGCTTCGGCGTGGAAGTAGAAAATTGGAATCTCTGAAGGCTTTATGGAAGATATGTCCATGTTCCATGTATTTTTCATGGTGTCTTGCAGGTGTTGGAGCCAGTCCTGCTCGAAGTTTAATTTCAGTCTCATATTGATTCTCTGAATCTCGGGAGGGTACGAGAGGGGTAGGGGAAATAGTGATGAGGATAACGGAAAGCTGCTATTTTAGGGAGATTATAGCACTTTAAAAGGCGCCAACCGAAGGAGGACTCTGTTTTCATTCTGCTATGAATTTACGTACCAACACCACCTCTGCGGAATCTCCACCCTGGTTCAACGAGTTAATATCCGACTCTGGAGCGGCTCAGGCGTACTTTTAGCAACGGAGATCTTCTTGCCCACCGACCAACGCGATGGACGTGATGAATATCTTCGGGCTCTGTATCCATGCCGCCGGAGTGGGATATGCGCTATCCTATATGGTGCGTGAGGTAACTCTACGTTTACGCATCGGCAGAGGTGTGTACCCTAGTAGAGAACCCTCTCGCAACCACCTGCAAGCCTAAAAGCCCGAGTCCAATAGGGAAAACATTAGAAGGAGATGCTATGAATGTACTGTTCGAGATGAGGAGCGGCTTCCGGAAGTCACTCATTGAACAGCACCTTTTTTATATGGGGGAGGCTCGCAGACGCCTACTTACTCAGTTTGAGAGTCTTAATGAAGAGGCAGCGACTGCGGAACAAAATTTTATTGAGGAGAATGGTTCAAAATTTGATCCTGATCGAGATGATGCAGGGAGTTTTTATGAGGAATCCGCTGAGGCGGGACGTGAATTTTATCGACTCCTGAGCGATATGCGTGAGCAGACCTACCTTAGTGTTGCTGCGGGGATTTTTCATGAGTGGGATAAGCAGTTGCGTCAGTGGCTGGCAAGAGAGGTTAGGCGTTGTGGATTTAGCGAAGCGGCGGAGTCAAAGATATGGTCGGTGAATTTTAGGGATATCGTAGATTTTCTTGAAGGTATCAGTTATAAAGTTAGGAGTAAAAAATATTTCACTCGGCTTGATGCGCTTCGCTGTGTGGTTAATGTCTATAAGCACGGTAACGGAAACTCGCTAAAAGAGCTGAAGAAAAGTTATCCTGAATATATTTCGAGTTTCTCTTTGGCTGGGTCTAGGGTTGCGATGGTTGGTTGGGTAGACTACTCCTATGTTAAAATATCTGATGAACAGCTTAAGGAGTTTTCCGAAGCGATAGTGGATTTTTGGAAGGGTTTACAAGAGTTAATTTCGGTGGACGATATTGCTTCTTTCCCTGACTGGTTTAAAAGAGCGTGTTGTCAGGGCAAAGGTAGTGGAATTTTACAAAGAATTTGTTCAAGCCTCTAGAAAAAAAGGCCACCCGAAGATGGCCTATGAGTTCATGCTGCAATGAGTTGTCGTGCCAACGCCATCTCGACCGAATCCCCGTCCTGGTTCAACGAGTCGAGACCTGACTCGGGAACGTCTCCCGACGTGCTCTGAGCCACAGCGATCTTCTTGGCCATCAGTTGCAAGCAGGTGATCTGCGAGCTGCCTGCGTAGCCGAAGAACACCACCCGCACCGGGTGGTTCTGCCCGATCCTCCATGACCGCCGTGCGGCCTGCTGCAGGGTGTACACGTTGTACCCCGTCTGCAGGAACGCGATGGTCGGGAAGTCGAGCAGGTCCAACCCGGTCTTCACCAGCTCCGGGTTGGTGATCAGCACATCGATGCCACGGTCGACCTGGTCGAGGATCCAGTCCTCGCGCCGAGAGGTATCGACCGAGGCACGTAGCACTGCCACCTTCAGCCCGGCCTGCTCGAGCACTTTCTTCAGCCGGGACGTAGTGTCGCGCGTCCCGCTATAGACCGTGTAGGCCAGGACCTTGCGGCCCTTCGCTTTTTCCTCGAGGCAGAGATCCACCAGCGCCTGCTCCTTGGGCATCAGCTGCTCGTCGCCGAAGATCGCTGGCACGAAGGCCAGGGTGTCCCGGGTTCGCGGATGCTTGACGATCTCCGGTCGGAAACAGCAGTCCGGCCAAGCCAGCAGCACGTTGAGGACCACGCCTAGGAGCGTGGTATCTCGTCGCGCCAGAGCCTGGCGGAGCTCCGCTGTCAGCGTGGCAGCCAGGCGCTGATAGACCGAGGCCTGCTCAGGCGCCATGGGCACGTCGACGAACTCCTCTTGGTAGTCGGGCAGTACGTTGCCACCGATATCCTTGAGCTTCAGGAACACAGTGAACGGCAGTACGAAGCGGTGGATGCCCTTCGGGCCGAAGCCGGGAGCCTTCACCGTGCGTACCGAGAGCTTCTTGCCCCGGGCTGTCTTGTGCGAGTCACCATCGCGTTCGGTGTAGATGTCCTTGAGCACGCCGTGGTCGCGCATGAACGACATGGCTGCTGGAGCCATGCTGCCACGCGCGTTTGGCCGGTAGCCGTCCTCGATCATGCGCTGGGTGAGGATGCGGAACAGGAAGTAGAACAGGTCGTCGGCGTAGCCGCCCATGAGCGTTCCGGTCAGCAGCACGGTTTTCCGTGCCTTGGCTGCGAGAACGCCCATGGCCTGGCCCTGGGCCGAACCGCTGTTCTTGTACTCATGCCCCTCGTCCACCACCAGCAGGTCGAAGTAGCCATTAGGTAGGTAGCGCTTGATGAACTCGGTGGGTTGGTAGCCGCCTTCACCGAAGCCGAACTCGATGTTCGCCATCGATCGCTCCATGCGTTTGGCCTGCCGATCGCTGAAGACGAAGTTGCCCTTGGCGTCCATCAGGTTGATGAACTCCGAGACGTTGTCCACCAACATCGTGGCCAAGAAGTCCTCGCCGAAGTCGTTCAGCAGGCGCTCCGCCCTGACCGGGCCGATGGTTGGAATCCGACACATCGACTTGAGGATCGTTGCGCGCCGGTTGCCGCCGTCGGGCTTGCCTGGCCGGATCAGCGTCCAGAGCGCCCCACGGCAGGAGGAACAGGTACGTCGACGGTCACCACGCTCGAACTCCTCCACCGTGACCAGGTTGCCTTCCAGGTCCTCGAGGACCTGGCCGCAATCCGGGCACGCAGCGAACAGTTGACCGCCGGCGGCGCGCTTCTTCCAGCAGGCGAGCCGCCAATGGAAACCCATCCGCATCCGCACGCGGCCGAGGATGAAGAACTCCTGGCGTCCGTCGTAGGCGTCGCCCATCTGATCTCGTAGCTTGAGCAGCTTGAGCAGAGTATCTGGGCCATTGAGTACCCAGACGCGGGCGGCTGGGATGGTCTCCAGAATCTCGCGGCGCCACTTGTAGACCAGGTGCGGCGGAGAGACAACCAGGGTCCGGCGATAGCCGGCCGCGTGCATGACCGCTGCGACAGCGATGGCCATCATGGTTTTCCCGGTGCCCATCTCGGCGTTGATGATCCCGGCCTGCTCGTTACGGTCCAGCAGCAGGGCGGTGATGGCCTGGACGACCTCGGCCTGGGCCGCGAAGGGCTTGCGCTTGAGTCGGTCCATCACCAACTGGCGGTGAGCATTGTCGGAGCCGGTATAGACCGGGGGGTTGGAGCGATTGAGCGACTCCAGGAGCTCGTCGCCGAACTCGTCGATGAAGTCGGTCAGGTTGATGTTCAGGGGGAAGGCGGCCAGGGCGGCCGGTTGAGTCTGAGCGTTCATGTGCATCTCCTGCGGGTGAAGGAAGAAAGCAGGGCATGCACGTCCCTTTCGGGTATCGGCATACCCTGCAGGGTGGAGTGGATGGAATCGCCGTGGGGGCGAGGTCAGTAGTCGCTAGGGAGCAACAGGGTGGTCGAACTGCGATTGGCCTCAGTGATGATCCAGAGCCTGGATTCGCCGCCGGCGTCGATGTCGTAGGACGACAGCAGCCTATCGCCGAACTTCAGGGCTCTCTGGTTGGTGTTCCGGTCTTCCTGGTCCAGCGTCCCCCAATCTCCCGCCAGATGGCGGTTCAGCAAAGGCGCTGGGTTGAGTTGACCGGTTTCCACCAGGTGGCTCACGGCAGCGGTCATTACGACTTGGCCAGGGCTGAACAGCAGCGGTTCGGGGGCCGGCTCAGGTTGGGGCTCTTCAGCCTCTTCCGTGGTCGCAGCCGACGAGCTGATGGTCAGCACGCGGCCCTGATTGACCGAGGAGGGTGTCATTTCCCATGCCCGGATGATCGGGATGAAACGGTCTGTGAGTATCCCCACCTCGGTGATGTTGCCGTCTTCGTCTTCGGTGAATTCGGTCTTGCGAACCTTGTCCTTGTAGGTGTCACCCTTCACGACCAGGATCCGGCCCGACTTCGAGCGCACGACGCCGGAAATCGCGCCGGCGGCCAAGGCCAGGGCCAGGTGCCAGCGAGACAGCTCGCGGACTGGTGGGCGGGGCTGCAGCCCCGCTTGCGCGAAGTGCAGGTTGAAGTCAGGCCAGAGACCTCGCAGCCGCTGGATCTCACCGGCGAACTGCTCTGGCTCCAGGGTTACTCGATAGAAGTGCTCCAGCTCGCTGGTGGCCGGCAGAACCACATAGGGTTCCCACGGCCAAGCCGCTGGAATTTCCTCGGCCTTTTCCTGGCCCGCGCCGATCGCCTGCAGGCGAGACCTCACCTGATTGGCGTCCGCCCGGGCCAGGTCCTGTCGACGGACCCGGATGCCGAAGATCACCACCTGTTTGAAGGTAGGATCCGCGGCTGCGTAGATGCGCAGGCCGGTGAAGTGGTTGCTCAACCAGCCGGTCAGCTCATCGTCCAAGACGTAGTGAGGAACAATCAGGACCATGACGCCGCCGTACTGCAGCAACGGCAGGCAGCGCTGGTAGAACGCTTTCTCCAGACGCCTGCGGCCGCTGCCCTGGTACTGCGACGCACCGGAGTGGTCCGCCACCAGGTCGCCATAAGGCGGGTTGAGCCAGAGCAGTCCGAACGACTGCCTGCTGATCATGGTGTCGAAAAGGTCACTGTGCAGCACTCGGTCAAGCAAGCCTCGAGCATGGTCGGCGCGCTCGCGGTCGTACTCGACAGCGAGGGCTTGGACCTGGTCGCGGCCGAGGATGTGTGCTGCCTCAGCCAGGGCAACCCCCTCACCGGCGCAGGGATCACAGATCCTCATCCTGCCCGTCGGGGCGGGAGCGAGGGCCTGCAGAGCGCGTTCGAGGGTGACCTCATCGGTAGGGAAGTAGCCGTTGCGTGCAAAGTTGCGCGCCAAGCGCGGGAACATGAGGGCCATGGGGCCTCCTTGAGTCTGAGAGGGATGGCTCAGGCTTGCGCCTGAGCATCGGTGGTAAGAATGCTTTCGCGGATCAGCTCACCGAGGGTGGGCTCGAGCACGTCGACCCGCAGGGCGAGTCGCCAGGCACAGACGTTGCCGATCGTCCCAGGCAGGGCGGTCAACATCTGGTGCTGGGTGAGGACTTCCATCACTGGCTCGCGCCAGTGCTGTAAGAGGGGGAGCGGACAGGTCTCCATAACCAGCGGCCAGAGCCTTTGGTGTGGATCCTCATCGCGCTGCAGGAGTGCGAAGGCGAGGTGATTGCTTCGGTCAGGTGCCGAGGCGCGCCGATCGAACAGCCAGAGGTTGAGCAGGCTCCCGAACAACGTGCCGCGGAACTGGCGGGTGGTGCGTTTCTCCAGGAGATCCTGGTTTGGGAAAACAGGTAAGCGGCGGCCGTCCACGATGATGTGGAAATGGTCGATGCCATTTTCGTCCCGGCCCAGCGTCAGCCTGGCCAGGAACTCTTGTGTCACGGTGTCGCGGCCCCAGGCCGAAAGAAAGACCAGGTTGCGCTGCTCGTCGCACACGCAGGCGTCGACATACAGGTCTGGGCACTCTTCGATCTGGTAGAGCGGGGGGGGACTGGGCATAGGAACCTCCTGGAAGGAGGAGCCACGCCGCCCTCGAGGGGCGGTGAAGCCCCTCGGGGGTGTAGTCCAACTGGTGCAGGGGGAGCGTGGTGGTTACCGAACGCTCTTGGTGTGAGGGTCGAAGCTCAGCCCATCGTCTTGGTGCAGCGGCCCTTGGCCGTTCAGGAAGACCTGGCAGAGGTACTGATCGCGTAGCGCGACAGCCGCTTCCGCCTGCTCCAAGGTCAGCGACAGCTCCTCGATGAACAGGTCGATGAGCTCGTCGTCGCCGGCGACGTCGTTGTTGGACAGTTGGTCCTCGAGGTAGGCGAGGGTTTCCTGGGTGAGGTTGGTGAACAGTAGGTTCATGGTGTGCTCCTGGTGGTAGACGAGGAGCGCCCTTGAGGGAGCCCCTCAAAGGAAGTGGTTGGTGCGGTCAGGCTTGGTGTTCTTGCGTCAGACGGTCTCGCCACTCCTGGTTGGTCTCATCGTGAGCCAGGTCCAGGAACTCCAGCGGACAGCCGTAGTAGAACGGGCCTGCTTTCTCCGGAATGGTCTTGTAGCCCCATTGCCCGGCCGAGCAGTCCAGCAAGTGCAGCTCGATCATGGTGATCGAGTGACCGGCCGGCTTGCCGAAATAGAATCCGGCAAGGTGGAAGGTTCGTTTTACGACAGTCCAAAGTTCATTGCCGGAGACTGCGTGTGCCAGCACCTCGGTGCTGCCTGCGAAGGTACTGGTTGGGGCCAGCAGCTCACGCAGCAGGTCTTCCTTCGTCTGATGTGAGAAAAGCCATCCCATAGGTGTGCTCCTGTGGTTGGCCAGGTCTCCCTGACGGGAGAACCCGGCAGGGGTGGGTAGGGTGTTGCTTCAGCGTGTTGCGCGCTCAAGGCGCTGGAGGAGTCAGCTGGTTGACAGAGCAACGCCAATAGCAGCAGCGCTTACAGCCATTGCGCTGATAGCCTGGTGGGTGGAACAGGTTGTAGTAGCACTCCGGGCTGCCGTGCGGCGCTCGTAGTCATCGTCTAGCGACTGATTGACCCCGGCTTTGGCTCCAACATGGAGAGGGCACGCTTTGCGGGTCCACACTTGTTTTTTGAAGTCGAGCTCATAGCCCAGCGCGCCGAGTCGCACACATTGTTGGCGTAGTCGCTTGCGGTCGACCGTGGTGTCCAGCTTGACGATTTCGCCTAGCGGCCAGACCGTCCCGAACAGTTCTGCATCTGCGTTTGTGTCCAGAGTGGCGGCCTGCTTTGCAGGAGCCGGAGGGTCCATACCGAAAGGCGCGTCGTCCCCGGGTGCAGCGGGGCGCAGAGGCTTCGGTTTATGGGGCGACTTCGGCGGTGCCGCCGGTGCGGCAGTGGGTTGCTGGATCGCGGGCACTTCGTCGAGCGGATCCACCTCATTGCCAGAGAGACGCTCTGCCTCCTCGTCGCTGAGGTTGTCCACGTCGTCCAGAGTCATGCTGTCGAGCTTCGCGCGGATCTCGACGACCAGCCGGCCGCCGGTGGTGTAGTAGGAGGGACGGATCTCGGTGATGGCGAAATCACCGCGGTACTTGCCTTCGATGTGCTGGTCCAGGAGAGCGTCCTTGATGACGAACTCCCCGATCGAGGTCGAGAGCTTTCCCACGTTGAACTCGCCATTGCGACCGTTGATGGTTCGAATGGCCAACTGGCCGGGTATGTTGATCATGGCGTGACCTGCGAAAAGGATGATCCCGCCGAAGCGGGATCGTGGTGAGGGGAGAACTACTCGGTATCCGGGTTGCCCGGGAGGCTTTCTTCCTGCAGCTCGATGCGCAGGTAGGAAGGCTCATCGGACGGCTCGACTATCGAGAGGACCAGCAGCGCGAGCGCGCGGTCCTGCCCCTCTTCCTCCTTGTGGTACAGGTGGAATTGGATGTGCTTCGCGGTCGGCTGGAGCGAAAGCTCCTGCCAGGCGGTTTGAACGACACTGGCCAGCCGGGTGCCCATCTCGTCGACCCTGGCAGGGTTGGCGAGATAGACCAGGCGCAGCCAGGCCGCGTTGGTGAGAACGATCGGGAGTTTGAGGTACGCAGCAGTGTGACCTGCGCTGGAGTGGTTGTTGAGAGAGGTCATGAGAGGTCTCCGAATACGCAGGCCTCTCCCGCGGGGATGAGGTCCCCGCGTGGGTGGGTAGGATGCACTCCATCACTTGCGTGATGCGACCGCGCTGCCGAGTGCTGTGGCGGTCTTGGGTGGGTTAGCGCTTGCGCGCCGGAGCCTTAAACCCTGGCTCCTTGGGAGGCGCTGTCAACGACAGCGAGCCAATTCGAATTCGGGGGCTGGCGGGATTTCCCGCCGGCCGGATTGCTCAATCGTCATAAAGCGGCAGGCCCTTGAGCGTGGGCGCGAATGGATCAAGTACCAGGAGCCGAATGCCTGCTTGTCCCGCGAGGTGAAGCAGATCGACCAGGTGTTCGTCGAGGCCGAAGGCAAGCTGTTCTTGTCGAAGAGAGGCTGCGGTCATCTCCAGGATCTCCAGACACTCATCCGTCCAAGGGGTGTTGTGCAAGCGAAAGCCCACGGCACCGTGCTCGTTACACCAGAAGAGCGATACCAACACCGAGGGCAAGCGGATTGGCATCTTGGTCGAGAACCTTTCGTAGAGGCTATTCCACGCCCTGATGGGTAGATGTGTTTTTCTGATCTCCCAGCAGCGGTTATAACCGCCGCCGAACGAAAGGTATCGAACGACACTCTCGGCTTCGGTCAGTGAGTATTGATCTCCGATAAGCTTTTTTCTGCCGTCCTGCTCACCGTAGATGCTGTAAAGTACGTTTCTCACTATTCCTTGGTGAGGGCATTTTTCAACTCTTTCATCGTCTAAGTCTTGGGTTACCACGGCGAAATCGCCATTGAAGTAGCACAGCTCGCACTGAAAATATTCGTCTGGGAGGTGCTGCTGGGTTTCATGCAGTGCGCGGTAGCACGGTAGATTGTCGCCTTCGTCAGTGATCTGCAGGTTTCGCTCGATGCGGAAACTCTCATAGCCGCGAATAAACGGATTGAGTTGAGTCATGGGGTATCTCCGGTTGCCGGGAAGCCCATGCCCTTGGAGGCTATGGACCTCCAGGTGAGTAAGGGGCGCCGAAGCGCCCAGGTGATGTCGAGTTGTTGTAGTTAACGCGATAGGTGTTCTTCTTTACGCCGAGCCTTCTGGTATCGCTCTACCAGGCCATAGTATTGAAGTACCGGTGATGTGCTCGAGTCGCAACCATGCTCACAGTCGGCCTGCGCCAAAGCTTCGATTGCATCTTGAATTACATAGAGCTCGATACTGAGTCCTGCATCGCCAAACTCATCAACCAAGCCTTTGCACAGAATGTACTCGAACTTGCTTTGTGCAGCATGTACTCCGATGTTGAGTAGAGCTGGGAGCCTTTCTGGGTATGTGTTCATGGTGATTTGCAATTCTTAATCAAGTCGGAGAGGTCACCTCCCAACAGGGGTGATGACCCCGTCTGGGTTGAATTAGAAGATGCACATGGGCAAAAGGGTAAAGCTTAATATTCCCGTTGCGTCCAAGTACCGTTGTCTAATGCCTGTTGAGCAAGTTCGCGGGAGGGGTAATATTCAACCGACTCGCGCGAGGCTGGTCCTTCTTCATCAAGGGTGCCGATATAGAAGCCGGCGTTGGACATAAGAACCTGCAGCGGCAGTTCGAGACGAAGATGGGCGAGTGCCCGCTTTCCGTATTGCATGGTGATTCTCCTTTCGGTAGGAAACACCAGTCCCAAGGGGACTGAGGTCCCCTAAATGGGAAATGTTTGGCGGTTAGGCCAGGGCAGATACCTGGGCATTGTTGCTGGCTAGGAACAGCCAGGCGAAGTTGCAGAAATGCCTGCTGAGCAGCAACTCGTCCTCGATGTCAGAGAGGCAAACTTCCTCTACTTCCGGCAGGGCGGGCAGATCTACGATTTGGATATTGCTCATGATGATCTCCAGATAATGGAGAACACCACGCCCTGGGGGAGATGGTGCCCCCCGGATGGGTATGCGATGAAGAGTGGCGCATAGCGTAGGTAGTGAAAGGCCCTCGGGATGAGGGCCGGTATTCAATCAAGCCGTGCTCAAGCAGCGGCTTGTTCAGCAGGGGCTGCGGGTTCACCTTGCGGTTCGCCTTGGCCTTGCTGGGCTTTTTCAGCTTCTTCCTTCGCATCGTAGACGGTGGTGCCATCTACTTTGATCCAGGAGATGAAGAGCAGCCGGCCTTTGAGACTTGCGTCGGGCCTGCCTTGTTTCTCGCCTTTCTGGTGGATGAAGGGATCCGCCCAGATATCGCCGATACGGAAGGAAATCAGAACCTTCTTCTTGGCCTCGACTGCTTCCTTGCAACGGCGGACAAGCTTTTCAGCCTGGGCGCCGACCACTTTGCAGTCGATGTAGGAGTATTCCACGCTGTCTGCCGCGCCATGGAGGGCTGCGACGGTTACGGCGAGGAACGGTTCACCTCGGCGGATCGGTACTTCGCGGATGCGATTGAGGTAGCCGATACCGGTGGTGTGCAGGTCGAAATATTTGGCATCTTGGGCTTGGGTGTTGTTGCTCATGATGATTCTCCAGTTTCGTAAGCGAAAGCGGAGAAACACCTTGCCCGTCAGGGAAAAGTATTCCCCGCATGGGTCGGTATTGGGAGGTAAATCTGAGGGAGAGGGCTTCCATCAACCTGTGGTTGATTGATCGCGCTACCGGAAGCTGGTGCGATCTTGGGTTCGATCTACACGGAAGTCCGTGTCGTAGTCTTTCAGATCATGACTACTGGGGGAGGGTTGCCGACAACGTCAGCAGCTCACGGGGTAAAGGATGGGCAGGGGAAAAATGAATGTCAATACCCTCGAAATGAAAAAAGCGCCCAGTGTTGGGCGCTTTCATGGTCAATGATGACGGGGAAGAATCCGATGTTTTTGGCACCAGGTCTTGACTTGAGGCCAACTGAACCAGAGGGCTATGCCGGAGCAGATAACCACCAGGCTGGTCATGATGATCATGCCGAACTCGGTCTGGGACATTTCACTCCTCCTCCTCGGTGAGAGCGATACCTATGAGCCAGATTACCATACCCATGACGAAAGCATATGCCGTCAGCAAGCGGTGCTCGCTGAGGAAGATGCCCACTAGGCTCGCCGCAACGGCAGTGGTACCGATTTTTCGTAGATCGTCTGCGAATGCAGCACGCTTCGATTTCATGGTTTTCCTCGATGAATGCCGGAAAACCGTCCCCGCGGGAAGGTTTCCCGGCAGGGGTTGGTGAGAGGTACGGATCAGCAGGTCAGCGGATCAACCGGTGCGATCAGTTGATCGAGGGAGCCCAGCTTGAGCTCCTCCCTGACCGGTGTTTTGGCCTTGGGTGTCGCCTTGGCCGGTTTGGATTTGCGCGCGCGCTTGGGCTTTTGCACTTCGCGCGTGTTGGCCAGATACCAGTCATTGAGGTTGACTTTCTTCAACCGGACGATCGCCGGGACGTCGCTGATGTGTTCCAGCTCTTTGGCGGTCGGGCCAGCAAGCATGGCGGGCTCGATACGCTGGACACTCGACGCAACCGGTGCTTGTGCTTGCACTACGACCGGAGGGCGCCTGAGCGCTCTGCGGAACTCACGCACAACACTGCCGAGGGCAAAGCCGATTTCGAAGCTGGTGGATTGCTTGGACATGGTGTTTCTCCTGCAGGTTGAGGGTGCGGAGAAAACACTGGCCCTGGCGGGGAAGTGGATTCCCCGCTGGGTTGCGGAAGGGAGCTTCTATCGACCGAGGCCGACCGACCGCGCTACCAGAAGCTATGCGGTCTTGGGTTGGATCAACACGGTGGGCTGTGCTGCAGCACTTCGGATCCGAGCTGCATGGGGCATGTCGCTGACAACGTCAGCAGATCACGCGCTCATCATCGAAGCGGGGGGCGAAAGTGTCAAGGTCAAGCAGGAGGGGGGAGCGGATGCAGGATGCAGCGGGCGGAGAGCGAGGGCGGAAGAGCGCGGCTGGTAGAAACCCTGTCAAAGGTTTCCCCAGCCGTGTCTGGAAGGGGAGTCAAGTGAGCCACCTGTGGTTGAATCGTCGATCCCTGGGCATTGATCGTCTCGATCCCATCACCCGGCCATTATCGTGGCTTGGCCAGCAAACAGTAGGCACGCATCCGCGTACAAAGGGAGCCCTGCGTATCACCGGCGGGCCACCGGCAGGGAGAAGGATCCCGATGGGTAGCCTGATGGTCCTGGAGCAGGAGCATCAGGCTACCCATGGAGAGGGGAAAAGGAGGGGCCGTAACACCAGTACGACCCTTAAATCGAGGAAACACCGAACCTCTTGAGAACCCTATGTGCCTTTAAACTCGCTCGACACGAGTTGACGGCTGCATGACAAGCAAAAGAACAGGGAGACACAGGGAGAATTCTCAACCAGATCCGCACGCCCCACCCGGTGTTGTAGCGTGCTTACGGTTTGGCGATGAGGCGAACCTGCATCACCAGGGCGCTACTGATGACCGTCAGTAGCCAGCGGGGTGAAATCAAAGTTGATGGCATTATGTGTTCAGAAGGCCGGTTTATCAAGCAGCGCCGGGGTTTACTGGCCTCTGGAGGTTATTTGACCGCGACCACCGCGCCCTCGGGGATGGGAGCAGGGAGCGCAATGGCAGTGGCTCCGAGGCGGCGTGTGACTAACTGGCCGTTGCGCCTGACGCCAACTAGGTCGGATTCCGTACCGGCATCCACGGCTGCCGCCAACCCTGCCGGCGGCGAGGCGATGAAGGCGTAGCTGGTGCCGGCGGCGATGTAGCCCTGAAGTCGCACTGGCTTGCGGAACCAGGCCGGTAGACCAAGAACGGAGTCCGCCGGCGAACCGCTGAAACCGGGGTTGGCGTGTGCGTACTCCGCCAGCCTGGAGCGGTAAAGCAGCAAGCTCCTGGCCAGGGTGTCGACCTCGGCCAGCTCGGCGCTCAAGGTCGCGTGGTTGCTTTGTACACTCAGCCAGGTCCCGGTGATCAGCGCGAGCACCAGGACGATCCACATCAGCGGCATACGGCAGTCCTTGAGTCGTGGCGACCTGCTAGTTCACGCAGGTAACGGTGACGTTGGTCGAGTCGGGGGTTTTGTAGGGCTCCGGATAGTTGAAGCCCGGGCCGATCTCGGTGATCAGGCCGAACGAGTAGTTGGTGCCAAAGGTCTGGTTGAAGCCCACCGCGCAGAATCGGCCGCCGCAGGTGATCGCGTAGCGGACATAGTCGTAGTACATCATGCCGCTGTCCTGGCCGTGCAACGTACACCAGTCCTTGATCACGCCCGCAGTGGTATTCATGCGCATGGAGGCGGCGGTTCGCCCCCACTTTCCGTTCTGGCAGGACAACCAGAGTCCGGTGCTGGTAATGCCGGCGAGCCCGTTCGGCGAGCAGTCGGCCCCTTCGGTGGCCACGCCTTTGAGCTGCAGGTATTCGCCGACTTCCGTCCGGCCCTCGGCGGTGAGTTTGCCCGCCTTCATCTCGCCGCCGGTGTAGACGTTCTTGTTCATCCAGGAGCGCACCCAGGTGCTGTCGCTCATGTACCAGCCGCCGCCCCACTTCTCGTTGTACCAGCCCGTGTCACCACGGGTCCTGAACCAGCCTCCGGTGTACGTCTCGCCGGCGACGTCAGCAGTGCCGGCTTTCACCGTGCCAGTGGCTGTCACGTTGCGCGCGCTGATGTCCGCGCTGGTGGTGATGTTGCCGCTGGCCGTGATCGCCCCGGCCGCGGCGATATTGTTGCCTCCCATGTCCAGCGTGGTATTCATCCGGTTGAGTTCGGGATGACCCGGGACGGCATTGCGGTAGAGGTACTCGTTGGCGATGGCGCCGTCCTGGAAGAACAGCGCCGTCGCCAGGTGTCCAGCGCCGGGAGCGCTACCGAAATTGCTCAAGGCCACCTGCCAGGCGGCGCCCTGGGCGATACTGGTGTTGGTTTTCGAGATGTAGCCCCCGGTGGCTCCCATGAGCTGCGCGATCCGGCGGATCGAGAGTTCGGAAGCTACCTGTCCACCCGTGGTCACGATCAGCGTTTCGAGCTGGTTGGCCGCCGGCTTGCGGGCCAGTACCTGGTATTGCTGGCCGTAGATGTTGGTGTCGCGGAAGCCTGCGGGCAGGTAACGGGTGTTGCGCAACATCGGGACGGTGATCACCGCCGGGGCCGTGGCGCCGGCGCTGGCCAGAACCGTGCTGAAGTTGTCCTTCAGGTACTTCTCCGCTGCCTTGGCCACCTGCAGTTGCTGCTGGGCCGCGTGCTGCTCGTCCAGGCCGTCCAGGTAGCTCATCAGGACCGATATGCTGCCGGCGGTCGCGATGGCGATCACGACCAGGGCGATCATCAGTTCGATCGAGATGAATCCACTGCTGCGCTTACTCCTCATGGTGTTATCTCCACAGGCTTTGCCGGGACTGGCGAGCTTGGTCGTCCTGCAGGAGATGAGCCTCCTTTCGGCGGATCTTGTCGCGCATGGACGGGCCGTCGTCGCCGGTGAACAGCAGTGGCTCGGCGGTCAGGCGGCGCGAAGAACCATCGCTCTCCAGCGCTTGGCAGATCACCGCTTGGATGCCTTCCGCAACCACGTCGTAGGCGTTTCTCGCCAGTGGCTGGGCGAGCGTCACCAGGCGCTCGATCGCCTGATGACAGCTTTTCGCGTGAATGGTGGCGATCACCAGGCTGCCGGTCAGAGAGGCCTTGCAGGCCTGGTAGGCGGTGTCCTCGTCGCGGATCTCGCCAATCAGCACCAGGTCGGCGCCGGCCCGCAGCGTGCGCAGCAGAGCCTCGCTGTATCCGCCTGAGCGCCGTGAGGTTCTGACCTGGATGCAGCGGCCGAGCCCATGTTGACCGCTGAGGTTGGTTTCCTGCGGGTCCTCGACGGCGCAGCCCACCCCGCCCAGCTCCTGCAGGCGGGCCAGGAGCAGAGAGGCGGCGGAGCTGGTCTTGCCTGTCGCCATCTCGCCGCAGAACAGGACCAGGCCCTGCAGCTGCGGATCCATCAGCGCGGAAACCACTTCGCTCGGATAGCCGATCTCTTGGAACTCCCGCAATTGAGCGGTCGACCGGCGCAGCACGAAGACGCTGCCACTGAATGCGTCCTCGAGGAGGGTGACGCGAAGCAGAACGCCGTCGACGACGATGGCGAACTCAGGATCCTGCAGCTCCTCCAGCGTTTGCCTGCAGAGCTGGAGCAGTTCCTGGGCGTGCGACTCCCACTCGCGAGGCACCTCGACTCGGCGCGCGCCGGCGCCGGCCAGGCCCTTCACGTCGGCGAAGCCTTCACCGAGGTAAAGGTCGACGAACTGAGCCTGGATGATCGGGTTCACACTCACGAACTGTAGGTCCAGGTAATGCTGTTGCTGTCGCTGCTGCAGGCCTGAGTCGCGGCTGCGGTGGTCACTTCACCAGTGATCGCGGATCCGCTGTTGATCTTGGTCTGCTCGAAGGTGTTCTTCGCGATCTTGGTGGCCAGCGTGATACAGGCGTCCTGGGGCAACTTGCTGGTGGTGATCGAGAAGCCCATGCCGGTGGACGAGACAGTGACCGATCCGCCGTAGACGTTGTAGACGACGCCGGAGGAGACACTCATGTTCTTCGGCACGCCGTTGATTGCGATCAGGCTCGGGATCAGGTTGGTACCGCTGGAGCCGTAGCCCGAAGAGGTCTTCAGGGCGCGTGCGTTGGCCGCAATGACGCTGATGTTGCGCTGTTCCTCGTTGGCGTTGGACGAACTGAACATCCCTGCCGCTGCGGCCAGCCCCAGGCCGACTCCGATGGCGATGATGATCAGCACGATGATCATCTCGATGGAAACGAAACCGCCCTGCGTCGGACGGGAAGTGCGTTGCGTAGTGCTCATGGAGCGCTCCTTGGTGAGGTTTCAGTGGTTCATGGATTGGATGAGCTGCTGTGCCTGGTAGGCGCCGAGCAGGACCAGGATCATCAGCGCGCCGATGAAGATCAGGGCGAAGTTCTTCACCAGCCCGGCGGCCAGCTCGATCTGCTTGAGGCTGGTCTCCTGCCAGCGGCGGCTGAACTTGACCAGCGCTTCGGAGAAGCCTCCCCGGTTGGCGAGGATGCACAGGTACTGGATGGCCTGTCGGTCGGGGAAATCGTGACCGGCGCTGCGAAGGGCGACTCCCAGGTTCTGGCCCAGGCCCACGCCGTAGCGGGCAGCTTCCAAGCGCTGCTTCAGCCAGGGCGGGGAGATCTTGATCATGCTGGCCAGGCTGTCGTAAGGGCGTATGCCGGCGTTGAGCATGACCGCCATGTTCAGCAGGAAGGTGGTGCCCTGGAGCATGCGGTAGATGGACCAGGGCGGCAGCGTCCGGTCCAGCCAGACCCGGCCTTTCCAGCGGTAGGTCGGCAAGGTGACGATGACCACCACCGTGAGGGTGATGACGGCGACCAGAACGTAGATACCAGGTCCTGTGACGAAGCTGGCAATGGCGTTGAGCGTGGCGAGCGGGCCGGTCCACGTGACTGGGTCGGAGAGCCTGGCCAGGCTGGGGACCATGCGATAGGCCACGATGCACAGCAGGAACACCATCATGGCGGACAGCGCCGAGGGATAGAGCAGCGCCTGCCAGATGGTGGCGCGGATCCTGGCCTGGGCCTCGACCAGGGAGACGGCATCGCCCATGGCCTGAACCAGGTTGCCGCTCATCTCGCCGGCCTCGATCAGCGCTCGCTCCTGGGCGGGCAGATAGAGCGCCATGGCGGTGGCCAGACGCTTGCCGTTGGACAGCCCCATCAGCGCTTCGCGACTGGCGATGGCCACCGGATGAAACGGATGCTGTCCCTCATGAGCGAAGATCTTGTGTACCTCTGCCACAGCGTCCTTCAGCGGGACCCCGTTTTCGAGCAGGGTGGACATGCTTTCGTAGAACTGCAGGCGTTCCTTGCGGCCGAACTGCTTGCTGTAGAAGGCGAATTGCAACTGCTCCCAGAAGCCCCCCATCAGCACGCCTCCTGCGAGTAGAAGCTGTCGTCGAGCAGATGCTCATCGAAGTCGAGTGGCCCAATGAAATCCTCGACCATCTGCGGGTCGAACATGCCCTCGTTGATGCGGCGGATGGCGTGGGCGTGCTTGGTGATGCCCTGCATGGTCTTGACCCAGTAGTTGCGTGCCTCGGCTGGGCCGCCTTTGGCGAACACACGCATGAAGGCCAGGGTGGGCAGCACCACCTCGGCGACGATCGAGCGGCCGTTGACCCCGGAGCCACGGCAGGCCTGGCAGCCAGGCCCCTTGACGTACACCTGGGAAACATCGGTCAAGCGCTGGACCCGTTCGACCAGATCGGGCGCGAGCTGGTCTTGGTGGTCTTGGAAGCGCACTTTGCAGTGGGGGCAGAGCTTGGGCAGCAGGCTCTGGTTGATCAGGCCGGTCAGCAGGGCCGGATCGAACAGCAAGCCGGGGTCGACGCCCAGGTCCTTGAGGCGCTGGACAATGCCGATCGCGCTGTTGGTGTGCAGGGTCGACCACAGGCCGTGCCCGGTCATCGCGCCACGGAAGGCGGCGACAGCGGCGAAGAGGTCGCGCACTTCGCCGATCATCATGTAGTCCGGATCCAGGCGCATGCCGTTGGCGATGCCTGCGGCCCAGGCCTGGCGTTCTGCGTCTGGGTCAGTGGCGTCATAGACCAGTGGGGTCTGGTTGATGCCTTCGCCGCGAATGCGGTATTCCGGCGGATCCTCGATGGTCAGGATGTGCTTGGATCCGCCATGCAGCTTATCGAGTCCTTCCATGGTGACCTTCAAGGTCATCGACTTCCCTGACCCGGTGGGGCCGGACAGGATGTTGATGCCGTAAGGCATGCGCATCATGCGATCGAACAGCGCGTTCTGCTCGGGCAGGTAGCCGAGCTGCTCCAGGCTGTCGAGGCCGGTATCGTCGTAGAGCAGCCGCAGGATCATCAGGAACCCACCGGCGCGCGGGCGGGTCGCGATCCGGGCGCCGAACAGGTTCAGCTTCTCGACGAAGGCCTGGCTCATCCGCGCGTCCTGGTCCAGTTGCGGCTTGAAAAGCGGCTCGGCCACGTCGCACATGGACTGGTAGATGGTTGCGCAGAGTTCGTGCAGTTCCTGGCTGCGGTACTGCTCGACGGTCTTCAGCAGGCCGTCGACGCGGAATCGGATCTTGCTGCCGGTGCCGGCGGGACTCACGACGAAATGCACGTCACTGGTGCGCAGCTCTGTGGCCTTACGAATGATCTTGACCACGCGCTCCTGCATCTGGGTGGCGCGCTGGCCATCGCTATCGACCAGGCCGTCCATGGCGACGGCGCGGTAGAGCTGGTGAATGGTCTGCAGGTCGGTGAGGTTGAGCTGGTATCGGAAGCCACGGCGATCGAGACGGTCGATGAACGACAGAACGTGAATGTCGTTCTGGTGGCTCTCCGATAGATAGAGCGTGCCGTCGGCGGCCAGGGCCATGATCTCCTGCAGGTGCTTCGAGACCTCCCACTCGCCACCGTCGGCGGTGAGCAGTTGGGTCACCATGGAGGGCTGTACAAGCGCGGCAATTTGAAGGTTCGTCATGGCGGTACCTACTGGATGAACGGCTGCGGTACAGCCCCGGGCAGCGCCGGCGGAACCGAGGCGCCTTGGGCCGAAGAGGAGGCTTGGGTGGGGGCAACGCTGGAGAAGCCCACGGGCACGCGGTTGCCGTCCTTGTCGGTGAGCACGACCTGGTCCAGCGAGATTGACTCGACGCGGTAGTTGCCCGGCAGCTCCGCGCCGCTGGCGGCGTCAACCTCGTACCCGCCCGGGAACAAGAACGTGGCAGTCATCTTGCCCCCGGCGCCGTAGATGGTCCGCACCACTGGCGGAACCGGCTGCGTGATCGTCGTCGGCGCCGCCGGCATCGGCATGGCGAACGTCTGCCCCTGGGCGCTGACGACCTGGCCGGTTTCGCCTTTGCCTTCCAATTGCCGCTGCGCCGTGGCCAGACGCACCTTGGCCTCGGTGAGGATGGCCTGGGCCTGGATCTCCGCAAGTTCGCCAACGGTGCCAGCGCAGGCCTGGCCGGACGCGAGGAGGAAGAGCACGGCCACGGCCATGCCGATCGGCTCAGTTCGCATAGATTTCTCCTGTGACAGTCCAGTCCAACTGGCTGTCCTTGAGCGTGGTTTCGAGGTTGGTGATGCGGACACCGGCAGCGGGCAGCCCCTGGAAGGTCAGGTCTGCCGGGAGCCGGGTCTGGGCGCTGAAGGTGAATTTCTTCCAGGAAGGCAACACAACTTGCTGTTCAGTCGCAGCTTCCGCGCCAGGGAGAGGCGGAGTTGTTTCCTGGCTGATCGACAGCTTGGGCTCGACCCCTTGACGGTACAGGTGGCTGGTGAGCGCCTGCAGCACGTCGTCGGCTGGCTGCAGCGGCTCATCGCTACCGATGGCGACTTTCAGGTCGACCTTCAGGGCCGCGGTGTTGCCGTTGTCGATGACGAAGGCGGGGCGGTCAGCGAACAGGTGCTGGCTGGCCGCTGTCAGGTCGGCTGCCGTGCTGTTGCCGGTACGGTGGTAGGTGGCGACCAGGACCCTGCCGTCGCACTTGCTGGATTCGAAGAGCCAGCCCTGGATCGACAGCGACAGTACCCCCGTTGCCTTGCTACAGGCGCGTAGCATGTCCTCGAGGTCAGGCATGAGCGTCCAAGGCTTCTGCAATGACGCCAGGTCCAGCGGCTGCTTGGCCTGGGCGTTCTTCTCGGCCAGCTCGGCGAGGCGCCTCTGCTCCTCGAGGAGCGCGGCTTGTCTGGCGAGCTCTTGCTGGTGGGCATTCCATAGGTAGTAGGCGGTTAGCGACCCGCCTACCAAGCAACCAAGCAGGGCCACTGCCGTCCACTCCCTGGCGGACAAGCCGAAGGTGAGTTGCCGGAGGCGGTAGTCGCGCCGCAGGCGCTTCGGCGCGAGCAGTTCCTCGATGTCGAAGTCCTTGACGGGGAAATCGAATCCTTCGGGAACGAAGACCTGTGCGTTTCGCAGCACGCCGCGCGTAGAGAGCTTCCTGATCCGGTCCCTGGCTTCGTCGAAGGTGGTGACCAGGTCCTGGCCGGGGACGATCGCGCCATCGAGCGTGGCGACCAGTGCGTAGCGGTCCTCGTCGACCTTCCAGCAGGCCAGGAAGTCGCCTTCGAACTGCCCTGAAAGCGCCGAGGCCAGGGAGTACATGCCCTTGACTGCGCCTTGCGACTTCGAAACGAAGCCGGCCTGGATCACTGTCGGCGAATGGCGGATGGCAACAATGTCCAGATGCTCTTCCTTGCCCAGCTTGCGCGCTTCCTTCATGTACTGCCGCTGGCTGGACAGCGGCCGCCAGAACAGGCCGCTGACGAACTTGTTGCCGTGGTAGCTCAGGATCGAGACGTCTGGTCCACGGCTGCCGAGGTCAGGCTTATCCATGGCTCAGCCCAGCACGACGGGGGTGATCAGCACCACGATGACCTCGCGCTTGGTGTTGCGGGTCAGCCCGCCGCCAAGCCCGAAGAACCCAGCGTCGCCGGTGCCGACCTTGTTGGTGTCCTCGGTGGTCTGGTCGAAGCCGGAGAGCACCAAGGTCTCGCCGCTGCGCAGGCGTACCTTCTGGTCGAACAGCTGGATGTCGTAGCTCGGGAACTGGGCTTTGGAGTCCCCGCTGGTCTGCATTTCGAACGTCGGCCGGGAGGTCATGTTGATGTTGATCTTCAGCAGCATCTCGCCGTTTTCCATCACGAACGGCAGCAGGCTCATGTTGTAGCCGCTGGTCACGGCGCCCGGGATCAGCGAGGTGGTACTGCCGACCTGGGCGACGTTGGAGATCTGGCTGGAGGCCAGGTAGCTGTCGTAGCGGCCGATCTGGATCGGCGCCGACTGAAGGTTGAGCGTAGTCACGGACGGGGAGCGGACGGTCGAGACGCGGCCTTGCTGGGCCAGCGCCTGGACCATGGCTTTGGAGCCGGCCCAGGCGCTGTTGGCGGTATCCAGGATGCTCACGGAGCCGGAGATCGCACTTTGGTCGATGCCCGGCATGGTGTTCTTCAGGCCGATGCCCCACTTGTTGTTGAGTGACTTGTAGACCAGGTTCCAGTCGATCCCCAGTTGATCCTTGTCGGTCAGGGCGACCGAGAGCACGTTGACGTTCAGCAGCACTTGCTTGGTGATGCTCTCGTTCTCCCGGTTGACCAACTGCTGGACGCGGTTGAGGACCTCTGGTCGGTCGGTGACGGTCAGGGTGCCCGTGGCACGCGACAGCGACATGCGTCCCATGCTCGGCGTCAGCATCGAGTTGATGCTGTTCTCGATGTCGCTGAGGATCGAGGTCTTCAGCTCAGAGCTGGTGGTCTGCTTGCTGCCGGAGTCGCCGCTGATGCCGGAGCTGCCATTCTGTCCAGTGGATCCGGAGCCATCCCCGCTGATGCCGGCGGCCGTCGTCATACCGGAACGCACGGTGGAGTCCACCGTGTTGACGTCGTCGAAGGCGTAGATACGGAAGGTCCGAGTGTCCAGGTAGTAGAACTCAACCCGTTTCTCGGTTGGGTTGTAGCGCCAGGACACGCCGGCGCGGGCGGCGATGAGATCGAGGAATCCGCTGACCTTGCCGTTCCATTTGATGTTGTACAGCGACCGCGGGCCGTAGGACCCGAAGCTCGCCCCCATGCTGCCGCCGGCACCTAGGGACATGCCGTTGGCGACGGAGGCAGGAAACAGCATGGTGGCCATGTCCTGGCCGCCTTGGATGGGCGGCGGGGCGTTGCTCGCGCGCTGCTGAGGTTGCAGGGCAAAAGCGGCCGGGTTCAGCGCGTCGGGCGTGATACTGACCGCCAGGTGGCATTGGTTGATGACTTCCTGGGCGGCCTCCTGCAGCGACGCTGCGCCTGCAGGGCGCCACGTCACGATGCAGTCACTGGACAAGGTGTGCGAAACGCTCAGGGGCTTCGTGCTGACCCAGGGTTTGTCGGAGAACACCACCGTATCGCGGCGATCCGGTCGGGTGTTGCGCATCTGTGCTGCGATCGTCGACGCGGAATCTGCCGTAGCTTCGACACGATCCGCCGACTCGTTCACCCGTGTGACCGAGCAACTGGCCAGCGCGGGGATCAGGAGGCAAGGCAAGAGGTTCTTCAGGGGGGCACGCATCAGTTCTTGCGCTCCTTGATGATGATCAGGGACTGCGGCCGGCTGGCGTTCACCAGGAAGGGCCGTTCGGCAGCGTCATACAGCGGGAACAGCTCGGATACCGCGTCCTCGAAGGTGCCGTGGAAGGTCAGAGGAGCTTCGATCGGATAGTTGAGATCCAGCGGCTCCCAGCGGACGGTCCAGCGTGCGCGCTTTGCCCAGGCTTCCAAGGTGTCGCGCAGGGTTGATCCCGTTTCGGCTGACCAGGACTGTGCCAACTGCCGGCTCGGCTCCGCTGGCGTGAGCACCTTGACCGGAGGGGCGGAAGCCACGGCCGGAGTGGGCGGCATGGACTTCACGGCGGAAGCCAGGGGCTTGATCGGTGCCGAAGCCGCGGGAGGAGAAGAGGGGTGGCCATCCTTGGCCGCTGCGGCTGGGGGGAGCACAGTGGTGGATTCAGGCTTCTTGGTCGGAGCGGGGCTGGTTGTGATCGGCGCCGGCGTTGGCACCGAGGCGACCACGACGGGCGACTCCAGCGTGCTGACTTTGTCCGTGGAGAAGGGTTGCGCTACCGCCGCTGGAGTTGGGGCAGCGGGCTTCGCATACAGTTGCTGGACCGGTTTCGGCCTCGGTGCCGGGGGAAGTTGATAGCCCGGGCGAAGCACGAAGCAGACCTGCCGCGCCACTTCGTCGACCTTAACCTGCCAGGCTGGACCGGAGAGGACCTGGAGGGTGTTGCGCAGGGTCATGGGGCCGAGCTTGTACTGAGCCGCCGGCAGCGGCCGGGTGTAGAGGATGTTCACATGACCGGCCTCTGCCGGGCACAGCGAGTAACCCGAGCGGCTCATCACGTACTGCATGGCGTCCTTGACGCTCGGGTTCATGCTCGACGGGATGGTCACGTCGATAATCTGTGCCATCAGGTCGCGCTGGCCAGCGTCCGGCTGGGTGCTGACCAGGGTGTAGCGCCCGTAGCGCACGACGGGCTCCTTCTCCGGTTGTACGCCATTCGGGTACAGGTCCGGAGAGAGCAGGTCCGGATTGCGGCTGCTGTCGAAGGCTGGCCTAGCCGGCTCAGCCTTGTGGGTCGTGCAGCTGGCGAGCAGCAGGCACAGCGTGAGAGTGGTCAACTGCCTGGTCATTGAGGCCCCCTTTGATGATGGGGCACACAGTGGCAGGCCATTCGCCATGCCTCAGCAGGAAATACTCGGCACCAAGGGAGGGGATTTCTTTGCTTGCAAGCGAGCTACCATCTACAAGGTCGGCTGCGAGAATGGTGGCTTTAGGTCTGTTATTGATCTTTCATGACTATTCATGGTTTGAGCTCTAATCCCGATTGTAATGCTTCTATCCTGCTGAGGGCGGGCATAAGCTAGGAACCCATTTTCTAGAGGATGGATGTATTCGTCTTCATTGGTTTGAGGGTAGTTGGGGGCTTTATGGAAGTCACACCTTAAGGCGATGATTTTTATTAGCGGGCTAATCCACGGCTTGTTGCTCTCAATAATATGTTCGTAACTGGTCGAAAGCAGCAAGCCTAACATTGAGGCGCCGGCGGCATGGAAAATGAAATGGTATTTTATAGGTTTGGCCTTGTTTGCTAAGGTAATGATGAACTGCAATGGTAGAGCTAAGGTCAAGACTAGAAATATAATTGAGCTGAATAGAGAGATGATTACCGAAATTACGATTAGTAATGCAGGGATGTAAAGTAGAATGGTAAGAAATGCATTCGTCAGGTCGAAAGTCTGCGGTGGCAGGCCTAAGGTTTCTGCAACAAGCTGCCGGGAAAGGCTAGTAGCTACAATGAATGTCAAGATGTGCAGTACCGCTACAGGGACTTTCCCAAAAGGGCTGTCCCATGCTCTTAGCATGAACTTAACTGCTGGAACGCACCATAGCAAGAATCCGCAAACCATTAAGGCTGATGATAGAATGGCTGTGGGTGCGATGACGGACTTCCCAGTAAATTCTGTTAACAGAATCCCTGTGATGGTTGTTAAGAAGACGGCTGCGTATGCTAACTTGTAGGTGGGTGTCTCGGTAATTTTTTTCTTCAACCAGTTCATTTCTTGCTCGCTCTGTTTGCGTGCTGCTTTTAGGTGGGTAGATATGCTATTTGGGATAAGTGGTTTTTTATTTCAACTGATTGTTTTTCAGTTGACTTTTGTTTTTTTGTGTGTTTTTGTTTAATTATTTTGTTTTTGATTATAATGCCTTCTACTCAATTCAAGGTTTTGGACAGTAAAGCTTTATTCTCATCTATCTGCCCCAGTTCTATGAGGTCCTGGGCTACTTGGCGTTTCGCGTTGAGCAGTTGCCACAGCTGCTCGTCGATCGTGCCCTCGACCAGTGGAATCTTCACCACGACCATGCGGAGCTGGCCGTTGCGGTACGCGCGGTCCTCGGCTTGTTCCTGCTGACCGGGAGTCCAGGGCAGACCGAGGAAAAACACGTAGTTTGCCGCAGTGAGGTTGTTGCCCGTCCCGGCGGCCGCCGTGGTGCAGATGAACACCCGGCAGTCGGGATCCTGCTGGAAGCGATCGATCGCTTTCTGCCGCTTGGTGAGCGAGTCATTGCCCACCAGCGTGACGCAGCCGAGCCCGGCCTGTTCGCAGAGTTCTTTCAGCGCAGCCACGGTCGGCTTGAACTCGCAGAACAGGATCACCTTGTCCTCGGCGTCGAGCTCGCTCAACAGGTCCATCGCCACGCGAACCTTCACCGTTTCCAGGTAACGCCGCAGCGCGCCGAGTCGCGCGAAGACCGGTCGGTCCTCGAGACGCAGCACGTCGTATTGCTGGCGTTCCTCGGTGGAGAGGGCCACCTTCAGCAACTGCCGCTGCTTGCCCTTGAGGCTGGGCAGCACATCTTTGCGCCTGCGCAGCATCCAGTCACCCAGCTCCGCCCGCAGACTCTGGCGGAACTCCGGGTTGCCGGCGAAACGGTCGCAGAACTCTTTCAGCGGCAGTTGGCCGATGGGGTGGCCTGAGAGGCGAAGCAGGGTGTGCAGCTCGGTTTCACGGTTGAGCACCGGCGTGCCGGTAAGCAGGTAGCGGTTCGGCACTTGGGCGGCAATGTCGAAACCGTGCCGCGTGCATTGCGCCGTCGGTTCCTTCATCCGCTGCGCCTCGTCGATGACCATCACGGCGAAGCGCGAAGCGTTGGCGACGAAGGGGCTCAACTGCTCGTAGTTGACCAGGATCCACTGCGCCTCTGGGTTGTCCTGCTGGATGGCCACGGTGGCCGAGGGATAGACCTGCTGGATTTCGCGCTGCCAATTGATCAACAGGGTGGCCAGGGTGATGACCAGAATTGGCCTGCCCGCCGCTCGGATCGAAGCGGCGATGACCGCCTGGCGGGTCTTGCCCAATCCCATGTCGTCGGCCAACAGGGCGCTGGTTCTCTGCAGCAGGTGAGCGATGCCGGCAGGCTGGTGGGCCAGTAGCGAGTAGCCCTGAAGCGCCGCCTCGATATCAGCCGAGCTGTACTCGGTGCGCTCGATCTCTGGCACCGCGGCGAGGTAGATGTCACAAGCTGACTCGTCCTCCAGGGATGGCGCTGCCGGTTCCTGCTGTGGACCGCCGATGCTCATGCTGGGCAGCTCAGTCGCCGGCGCGAAGCTACCGTCGCTGAGCAGCTCCTGGACGGTATCCAGGATCTCGAATTGTTCCTCGGCGAGGCCAAGCTCCAGGATCAGGTTGCTGCGGAGCAGCTCAGGTGTGGCGTCGATGCGCCAGGAGCTCGATGGGCGTAGGAACACCCCGCGCATCCGCCGAGCCACCGCCACCACACCGGGATGGAACTCGCCTGACAGCAAGATGCCGCCCTCGGCCAGCGGCGCGATGCGCAGCAGCAAACCCCAGGTGAAGGCCTGTCGGTCAAGCGAGGCCTGTGCAGATTCGACCATGCCGCTGAAGTCCCGCCAGGACTGTGAGTGGAGGCCTCCAGCGAGCTCGGCGAGTCGGTTGTACAGCGAGTCCAGTTCCGGCAGCAACTTGCCCTTGGGGACCCGCCAGTAGCGGTGCAACGGATGTTCCCGGGCGCTAATGAAGAAGCCGGATAGTTCCAGCAGCGCGCGGTTGCTGCCTGCGATGTAGGGGATCTTCAAGCCGAAGTCGTAGCCGTCGAAGATAGCCCGCTGCAGAAGCGTCGAAGGACTCGCGGAGGTACGGTTGACCAGGCGTGGTCGGTTCATCGGTCTTCCAACCGAGTGAGCAGCCACTTCGCCGTGGCTTCGGCGAGGGCCGCCTTCCAGCGACCATCGGCGAAGCGTGTCATGTGGACGGTCATGTCGGGCCAGTTCAGGTTCGTCGCTATGGCTCCAGAGCGAATCCGTTCCATGAACCAGCGGTGTGCTTGGCCGGCAGGGGAGTGGGCCGGCACGGGGGCATTATCGGATTCGCGCAATTGCACCGTGGAAAGGTGCTGGGGATTCCAGGGCCTACCTAGAGGCTCGCCATGTTCACGCCTGAGCTCCAATTCGGCAGAGGCCAGTGGACGGCCAGCCTCACGTACTGAGAGCAGTCGGCAGTCTCCTCGGTAGGCGGCCTGGTCGTAGCTATCGATGCAATGGGCCAGCGCGATATGTTCGGCATAGAGATCGGCAGGGCAGCGGAGCTCGACGATCTGCAGGCCATTGGGGCAAGCGATAAGGCCGACAGGCAGCATTCCCTCCCAGGTGGTGTACTCGTCGGTGTCGACCAGATCGGGCTGGCTGCTCTGTACTGTGGCGCGCAGTTCCCTCTGGACCTGGTGGTAGTCGTCTACCAGGTTGCCAGCCTGTCGGTAGGTACAATGACCCAGATACGCCTTCAGGGCACTGCGCGCCTGCCGAACAACCTGTGAGTTCCCCTGGTCGAGGGCGGTATAGAACTCCTTGATGTCTCTCAGGCGTGCAGTGATTGCAAGCCATGCCGGATCCTGCCAATCCGACGGGCAGCCGTTGAAGAGCCGGTTGTAGTCAGGCTTGGCGTTGTGAATCTGCCAGGGGATCGCATTGTAGGCTGCATAGAATGCTGTCCATTGAGCGCGAGTGATCGGCCGCCGGTTACCAAGCGATGCTGCCAGGAGGAGAGCATGCCATCCCGAATGTCGGCCTTCCCGTTTGCGATGGAAGAGAGCTCCTCCCGCACGGCCGGGACTGACGTGACTAAGAAATCGAATCGAGGCCCGCGGCGCCTGAAATAGCCAGGCGAAAAAGTTGATGACCGAAATCCCTTCGTCCGCAATCTGCCCAAGAATACGGCCCATATCGAGGTACAAGTCGCATGGTGTGGCGGCGGCCTGCGGTCGTTCACTGTCGAGCTGGGAAAAGGGGCAAGGAAGGTAATGGCGGATGCTCTCGCTGTTGTCATTGGTCGTCGTGTGGGGCCAGACTCCTTCCTCGCAATCCACCAGTAGCGGCGTCAAGATCGGCTGAGCCTTCAGCAATTGTAGCCGGCGCATCTGGTCGCCTTGAGCCAGCCAGTTGTAGAGCTGGGGCGAGAGGCACCGAACCGAGCGGATGGCGAACAGCAGGTTCTGGTCCAGGGCCTGTCTGAAGGTTCGCAAGACCGCTCCGATCTGCTTCAAGTAGAACTGGCGCCTTGGTGCGTAGTAGCGCTTGTTGCTGTGGCTCGGATACACGAGGCGATGTTGAAGTCCGAGATCGTCCCTGGCCATCTGTGTGGCTAGGTCGTGCGCTCGTCTGGTGTATGAGCTGAGTACAGCAACTGCGTCGTCGAACTTTTGAAGGCGCTGTAGCAGCTTCAACGCCCCTGCTGGGGACGGCGTGCTTGCCGGGATACGATGGGCAGGCTTGCATTCCCACGCACCGATTAGTTGACCGTCGAATACCTGGAGCAGCGGCCCTGCACGCATGATGGTGTAACGCACACCGTTGTCAGCAGCGACGGTGATGCACCAGCACCTGGTCGTAGAGGTGCTGCGCAGGTAGTGACGGATGAACTTGGTTCGAGCTGTCCCTGCGAGGGAAAAATGGGTTGCCCAGGTGTTGGCAACGGCGAGCTGCCGCTCGCTGTAGCGGGCCAGGGATGGATCCTGTAGTGGCTCGGTGGGGGAAGTCCTATGGGGTGGTGCCACGCGCATGCTCCTGTGAAAGCGAGCAGCACTGTGGCCGGTTGGTGTGCTTCGGATCGATGGGAAATGCTCATCTCAAGCGTGTTGGATTTCAAGGTTCTACAAGCTAGCTGACTGAAGGTCATATTGGGATGGATCAGTAAATTCTCTTGTAGTCAGCCTCAAAGTCTCCTAGTGCAGCAAACTCGTCAAGGATAGCTTTACTTAAAAGAATAAGATGTATTGTCCTCGCTGGGTTGTCCCAGTTGGCACTACCATGCTTGCCTCCGTGAAATAGATTGTTTCGCACGGTCTTAAGTAAGCGAGCGACTCTAGCTAAGTCGCTATTGTGCTGATCTAATTTAACCGGACGCCAACCCAGCTCTCTACCGGGCAGGACTATTTGTTGCTCTGGACTCTGCTCGATTAGTGCTGTGGCTGATTGGGAAAGAGAGTATTTGTCAGAATGGTTTTGTACAAAATTGTCCCATCCCGGCTCTGCCCTATCTCCAGGGTTGTTATATTTTAAGTAGCCATTCTCTTTGAGGCTGAACTCAAATCGCGAGAACCAATAGAAAAAATCAAAAGCTCGCTCTGTGATTTCGGCAGATATATTCTCTTTTCGCATAAACCCTCCTTGATAGCTAGCAGCGAATTGAGCCTGTACCATTTTGCCTGCACTGCGTGACTAACTATAGTGTCTATAGCCCGCGCGGGTTGTCGAAGTCAGGTCGGCCGCTCTTGCTGGGGTAGCTGACCTTGCACCCTATGGTGCGATAGCCGCTGCAACCCCAGAAGTCGAAGCCGCCCTTGCCGGCTTTCTTGCGGTGAACCAGGGGCAGACCGCACTTGCCACAAAGGAAGTCGCTGGTCGGCGCCGAGGAGATACTGGCAGTGGAGCTTTCGCGTGGTTCGTCCTGTGCGCTAGGGAGCGCGCGGAGTGTCTGCAGCTCTGTCTGTAGTAGCTGGTAGAACTGCTGGACCACGTTCATGTAGGTGTCCTCGCTGTTGGCGATCCGGTCCAAGGCGACCTCGAGGTTGCGGGTGAAGTCGAGGCTGAGGAAGCTGAAGTTGTGCTCCAGGAGCGCGATGGTGGCCTCTCCCAGCTCGCCGGGGATCAGGCTTCGGCCCTTCATCTGCACCAGGCCCTTGTCGATGATGTTCTTCACGATCGAGGCGTAGGAGGATGGCCGACCAATCCCGCGGCGCTTCATTTCGCCCACCAGGCTGGCATCGGTAAATCGCTTGGGAGGGGTGGTTTTCTTCTCCAGGACCTCGCCGCTGTAGACCTTGAGGATCTGGCCTGGCTCCAGCGCCGGGATGGGGTTTGAGGGCGTTTCGTTCTTTTGCTCCTCGGCATCATCGCCCTGCAGCAGTTTTCTCCAGCCAGGCACGTTCAACAGCTTCCCTTTGGCGCCGAAGCGCAGCGGCTTTTTGTCGGGGCCGACGCCCAGGAGGGTGATGGTTCGCACTGCGTACACGGCAGCTTCGATCTGGCTGGCAAGCGCGCGAACTCGAATGAGCTGGTACAGCGCCTGCTCATCAGCAGTTTCACCGGCGGTAGCGGCCATCCAGTCGGTAGGGGTGATGGCGGGGTGGCCTTCCTGGGCGTCCTGGTCAGCCTTGAACATCCGCTGTTGCTCAACGCACTTCAGGCCCAAGGCCTTGGCGACAGCACGGATATCCGGCATCGAGTCCTTCGAAATATTGGGGTTGTCCGTCCGGTGGTAGGTGATGAGCCCCTGTTCATACAGCCGCTGGGCGATCTTCATCGTCTTGTCGGGTGACCACTTCAGTGCATTCCCGGCTGCCATCTGGAGCGAAGAGGAGATGAACGGCGCCGGAGGCGTATCGGTTTCTTCGCCATCAATGCAGGTCTCGACGATCACATTGCGTATAGCCCCCACCAGTTCTGCAAGTTGACGATCCTGGACATACGGGAACTCCTTGCTGGCAAACGTGGGCACTGGATCCCACTCCGCCTTCCAGGTACGGCCGTCGCTTGGCGAAACGAAGCCCAGTTCCACCCCGAAATGCTTGATTGCTGTGAAGGCGTGAATCTCCCGCTCTCGCAGGACCACCAGGTACACGGCGACGGACTGCACGCGCCCGGCGGTGGTTGGCCTACCCATCACGCGCCGCAGCTCTGGCGTGACCAGATACCCCACCAGGCGATCGATGACGCGACGGCATTCCTGCGAGGCGACTTTCGGGAGGTCCAGGTGGCGCGGCGAGCTGAGTTCGGCGCTGATGCACGACTTGGTGATTTCCTTGAAGGCAACGCGCTTGTAGTTCTTGATCCCGGCAGCCTGGAGGATGTGCCAGCCGATGCTTTCGCCTTCGCGATCCGGGTCGGAGGCGACGTAGATTTCCACGGCTTTCTGCCGCAGCTCCTTCAGCCGTGCGACGGTTTTTTCCTTGCCCGAGAGGATCTGGTAGTGCGGTTTGAAATCCTGGCCCACGCCGACGGTGAGCATCTGCGGATCCTGGCCGTGAACGGGCAGGTCTCTGATATGACCGGCAGTCGCTTCGACCTGCCAGGTCACGTCGGGACGAATCGAGGGGAGAAGGGATCGCAGCTTTTTCAGCTTGCCCGGGGCTTCAATTATTACAAGGTGCATCGGCGGAGTCTCTCGGAACAGTCGGTCGAACTGTCGCGGTCAGAGAGCGGGCCAACAATGCGAAATGGACGGTACGCTGTTGCAGTTTTCGGGAGGTGCTGTAGAGCGGGATCGATCAGAAGTCGAGCTGCTGTTGCTGCTCCTGGGCAAACCCTTTCAACCAGGACGCCCGCATCGCAGGATGACTGTAAGGGCAGTCGAACACCCGTAGCCCTTTCCGCGCGGCCTCAGCGCCAAGAGCCCGTACAGTCCGGTGGGGATCGTTGAAATGTCGCCTGTCCAGCTTGTCGGTATGGGTCGCTTTCTTTGACACACTGCACCTCGTATGCTCCAGTCGCTGGCATACTTGTCGAAGCTGCGGGCGGCGAAGAGTGGTTCTTGTCACCGGCAACTTCACGAGTGGGCGCGGAAAATTAAGACTGGCGTTTAACCGTCGCGTCGGCAATGCGTTGGGCTGTCCGTATGAAGGCTGCGCGAACTTCTTCCTCCATAAGCGCCATGCACTTCAGTACGGAGATCTCGTCGGCGCTGAGGGGAGGCCTGGTCAACGGTTCTGGGCAATGTGAACCTGCTTGGTCATCTTTCCTGTTCATGGTGGATTTCCTGTCGGGCGAGTCTTTGTAGAGGCTGCAGGCGGCGACGGGTAGTGCTTGCCACCCGCAGCTTCACGAATGGGCGGCCAAAAATTAAGCCGCCTGCTACATGGGGATGTTGTCGTCGAAGGCGCTGTCGTAGTCCTGCTGCGAGTGCGTATCTTGCTGAGCAGGTTGCTGAGGCACCTGCCGAGACTGCTGATGTTGAGTCGACTGGCCGTTGGTAGACGGCAACAGGGTGACCTCGGCCAGGCGATGCGGAAGGATGGAAATGCGCGAGGCTTCGACCTTCAGCGCCTGGACTTCTTCGCCTGACTCTTTGTCGGGCCAGCGGTCCATGATCGCCCGGCCTTCGACCTTGACGCGCATGCCTTTCGCGAACAGTTCTGCGAAACGCTGGGCATCCTGATGCCACCACTCGACGCTGCACCAGAAGCCGCCGCGATCCTTGTAGCCACCTTGGCCATCGGGAATCGAGTTGTCGAACATCACGTTGAGACGCAGCAACTGCCGCGGGGGATTGTTGCCGTTGGGGAAGCTGCGGTGCTCCGGCGCCGAGCCGATGTTGCCTTCCCAGAAGACGGGGGTAGCCATGATGAATCTCCAGTCGGTTGAGTAGGGGGTTAGTGGGTGGAGCGTGTTTTGAAGGGGGAGCGAGTGGCGCGGCTGGCCACGTACCCGAGCAGTTCACGGGTTTGCCGAGACGTTGCAGCCAAGGTGTTGGCCATGTGCTCCTTGAACACTTCGCTGGCCAGCTTTTCGACGCCACTGTCGTAGAGGGAGTTGAACAGTAGCTCCGCGTCATGAGCGGAGCGCAGCAAGCCGTAGAGCAAATCCTTGGCGATGGAAGAGCCGGCCACGCTGGGCAAGGACTTGGCGGCCACACCTTCACCGATGATCTGACCCTGGAGGAAGTTCAGGGCCTGCTTGATCTGCTCGGGATTCGCCGCGTCCAAGGACTCGACGGCCAGGTAGTTGCATACGACCTGTTCTGTCCTGGGGCGGGCCGGCTCGCCGAGGGTGTGGTCGCGCATCAAGTCGAGGGTCTTGATGGCGAACTGGAGCAGGTGGTTGTGACTGAGGATCTCGGGTTGCTCGATGAGCGCCTGTTCCATCTTGTTGAAGGCGTTGATGTAGGCCTCCTTCCACCGGGCGGCCTCCTTGCCGGTGAATCCCATGCAGAGGAAGGTGAAGCCGTCGCGGGTCATGCGGAATGCGGGTTCCTCCCGCTTGGCCCCTTTGGGCCCCAGCACGGTCTGGATCGTGGGCGCAAAATTGCGCTCATGAAACTCCGTCGAGCAATCCAAATTGCGGATCGCGCGCAGAACATCCTTGTGCTGCTTGCCGAAGTGTTTGGCGACGTCGAGGCTGGTAGTGGTGGGCTTGCCGCCGGTGATCTCGACGCTGACCTCGGTGGAGGGCTGGGTATTGGTGTTGGAAACGGCCTTGTTGCTGATGTTGCTCATGTTCTCTCTCCGTTGGTGATCGTTTCGTCGAAGGTAGAGCGGTACAGCTACATGCCCACGGAACCAGGGCGGGTCTGACTCTGCTGCAGTCGGCCCATGAACTCGGCCTCGGCCTGGCCCATCTTTTCCGCGCACTCTGCGGCCTGCTTGCCGATGGAGTGGATCAGGCTGATCTGCATGTTGAGGGTGATGCGCTGCAGCTCCATCTCGTAGAGGTCTTGCAGCAGGTATTCCGGGGTCTTGTCCTGGCGCAGCATTTCCGTCCACACCCCGACGCCCATCCGCCGGGATGCAATGTTCTGCCAGCGAAGAAAGGTTGTGCGGGCGGATGTGCGCTGCTCGATGAGTCGGGTGGGCAGTAGAGTGAAGGGTGGGCGACGAACCTGGGCCAGCAGTCCCTGGGCAAGTTCAAGCAATCCCTGCTCCAGGACTTCGCACTGTTCCGCCAACTGGGCCAGCTCCCCCTTACCTTTAAAAGGCTTTAAAAGGCCTTTTAGTGAGGCACTGTGTTGCAGCGCCTGGAAGGCAGTTTGTTGCAGTGGGCGGAAGGCACTTTGTTGCAGAGCGCCTTGCTGGTCCTTATCGAGCTGCCGCATTCCGATCAGTCCTCGAGCTCGACACGGTCAGCGTCATCATCGGCATCATTGTCAGAGCGGCCCCGGGTGATCGGCGGAGCGAAGTTCGAGCGTCGGGTGCCCTCCAGGATGTCCTGCGGGATCTCGCCGAACTTCTCGTACATCTTCCGCGCGGCTTCGGCGCGAGCATTGTTTGCGGCGAAGTCGTCGCGATTGGCGCCCGAGAACTGGTAGCTCTGGGCCAGACCAAAGAGGCTGCGCAGCACCGACGCACCTTCGTCGAGCCAGACCTCCATGTCGCGTCGACCGACCAGCCCGACGTGCTGGGCCAGCAGGATTCGACGGGCGAGTTCGTCGTAGTTGGTCAGGAGATAGACTGCCTTGAAGCCCAGAGGGTTGGAGATGAACAACGGGACCTTGACCGGTGTGACGGACAGGTTCTCGGAGATATCGAGGGTCGCGGGCAGCTTGGCCATGACGTCATCCAGTCGCTGGTCGATGGCCTTGAGTGCGGCTTGGCAGCTCTCGACTTTCTCTTCGATCTGAAGCAGCCACCAGTCGGAGTACGGATCGTCCTGTGCTGCCCCGCGGTGCATGCGATTCACGTATGCGCAGAAGCCGGAGAGGCCGAGGATGCTGTGCTTGGCATCCGACTTCTGCCGGCCTGTCCAGATGCGTGCGGCGTGATAGGTGTGAAGCGTCAGGGCGACATCGCTGCGGAGAGAGCCGATCTGAAGCCGATGGGTTTCAGCCATGGTGCAGTGTTCCTATATAGGGAAGGGGTTCGGCCACATCGTGCTGATCGGGGTAGGAGCGCGCAGTAGGAAATACATGGTTCGTCGCTGGGGAATTTCCCATGGCGACTCGGAGCAAGGCACCCAGCTCGCCGCCGGCGCCGAAGTCAGTTCCTGGTGAAGTGGTTCCAGTGGAACCACTCCACTCGCCGCCGGCGCCGAAGTCAGTTCCTGGTGAAGTGGTTCCAGTGGAACCACTCCACTCGCCGCCGGCGCCGAAGTCAGTTCCTGGTGAAGTGGTTCCAGTGGAACCACCCAGTTCGCCGCCGGTGCCTAGGACAGGACCTGGCAGAGTGGTGCGGGCCGCAACACCCCGTTCGCCGTCGGCGACGAGGTCGATCCTTGGCAGAGTGATTCGGGCCGAATCACCCAGCTCACCGTCGGCGCCGAGGTTGGTTCCTGGTGAAGTGTTTCGGCCCGAAACACCCATCTTGTCGCCGGTACCGAAGTGGATCCCTGGCAGACTGATTCCAGTGGAACCACCCAGCTTGCCGGCGGCACCGAGTCCTGGTCCTGGCGAAGTGGTGCGGGCCGCACCACCCAGCTTGCCGTCGGCGCCGTGGCCTGGTCCTAGCAGAGTGTTGCGGGCCGCAACACCCAGCTCACCGTCGGCGCCGAGGTTGGTTCCTGGCGAAGTGTTTCGGCCCGAAACACCCATCTTGCCGCCGGTACCGAAGTGGATCCCTGGCAGAGTGATTCCAGTGGAACCACCCAGCTTGCCGTCGGCGCCGAGGCCAGGACCTGGCGAAGTGATGCGGGCCGCATCACCCCGTTCGCCGTCGGCGACGAGGTCGATCCTTGGCAGAGTGATTCGGGCCGAATCACCCAGCTCACCGTCGGCTCCGCCCCGAGGGAAAACCAACTTGCTCGACAGTGAGTTTTTCATGGCTCGTCACCCCGTTCGGATGGCACGCTCGATCCGTGCCTGGGCCGAATGAGGTCCTTGAGCCGGCTGAGGACCTCGCTCCCTGTCCGGGTGTCTCCCTTTGGCTGAATCTGAGGCTGTGTAGGCGTTGTGGGGCTTGGTGGTGCCGGAGCACGGCGTTCCGCTATGGAGATGGTTCGCTCAGCCGCTTCTTCCGGAGCCCAAGAGGCGTTGAACTTGCCCTGGACTGCACGCTGGATGAGCGTCATGAGGTAGCCGAAGGGGTTACCGACAGTTCCTCCCGCACATCGGTGCCGCCACTGCTCGATGACCGGACGACGCAGCTCCTCGGACACCCGTCGGAGCGCGCTTACGGCTTGGATCCGTTGCTCGGCCTCCAGTCCGTTCAGGAGATCCTGCCAGTTCGGATGTGCGTCCTCGCGTGCTCGCGGTTGTACTGGCTTTTTACATACAGAATCTTGTTTGTATGTATACGTACTATATGAGTTCGGCATCCGAACCAAGGGTGTACTCGGCGGATTCTGTCTGGGTTCGGCATCCGAACTCAGCGGTAGAGCGCATTGCTTGCCGCTGATTTCACTGAGTTCGGCATCCGAACTCGGGGTGGAATGAGGTAAATCGGGCAGAGTTCGGATGCCGAACTCTGCCGCTGGATCCGCTTCGAGCTGACTATCGAGAGCCCACTGCTGATGGTTCAAGCGCCCCTCAAGCTTCTCCAGGTGGGAAGGCAGGCGCCGACCAACGTCCGGATCGTCCCTGAATTCCCTCCAGGTGACCTGTCCTACTTCGCGTATGGCTCGGTTGCCGTGGTCGGTGGATTGGCTCAGCAACTGCATGTAGTCGGGGTCCAGCTCCAGGGCTTCTGCCGGGGATACCGGTTCGTCGTGGAGGATGTAGACGTTGCCCTGTACTTGCCCGTTGAGGTCGTTGCGCAGGCGTCGGCCGAGGCTGAGCCAGCGTGTCAATCGAAGAACCGTGAGTGCCTTGGCGATGGTTTCGCGCGAGGCGATCTTGCCCGGCTGCATGCCGAGATAAGGGCGTAATTGCTCGTAAGTAGGGAACGCGGTCAGCCCGTCGTCGTTGATGAGCAAGCGGAACACTTGCCAGCAGTTCCGCTCAAGCGGGGTGAGGCGTTTATCCAGCAGCAGGCGCCGAGGAACGGTCTCATGCGGGTTGCCGCTGAAAATGATGCCGGAATACTGTTGAGCCAGCGGTTCGCCGCTCTCGGCAGCAAGCCGCTTCTTATACAAATGGGCCTCGAGATGTCCCGAGGCCGAATCCAGCAGAGTCGAGATGGGAAAGCGCGACAGCCTCATGGTGCTGTGTCGCCTTCCGACTGAACCAGGTTCAGTTGTTGTTGACTTTCTGTCTCAGCGTTCACCTGCGTTGTTGCGGAAGGGGCAGAGTGGGGCAGGTGTGAGCTGATGCTGGCCAGATAAAGAGTCGTCGGAGACCTGGGATGACTTGCTTGGGCCTGACCCGATTTGTCAGACGAATAGAGTCCGTCTTTCAACCAGCTCTGAATGAGCCACCAGACAACGGCGAGGCTTATGAACTCCGGGCTATCCTGATCGGTGCCTGCGTTGATTTCCTCGGTCAAGATCATGGCGATGTCGAGAAGCGCCAAGCTATCGTCCAGGCTGACCTGGTTCTCCTGCATCAAGTGATCCCAGCGATACCAGATCTGGTGTTCCAGTGTTCCGTCGAGCTGACGCCAGCGGCCCCGTCGGGGCTGTATCTCCATGATCAGCCGCTTGATTGCAGTGTCTTCCGGCGATAAACCGAAGAAACTCTGAATCATCGTGGTGGTAGCCCCGAGTTTGAGAGCACGCTCAATTTGCAGCTCCTCTTGCTGAGAGCGCTCTGCGGTGGCCAGGATTTTTTCCATGACGTCGGTGTTCACCCTCACCTCGACCCAAGACACCGGGGTATTCGTCAGGAGACTCACGACGAACGGCTGTTGTAGCTGAGCCAGAATTTCTGGCTTCAGGCCCATTTCGGCGCAGCGTTTGAACTGCCCATTGCGCAGGTGGTTGATCACCTGCGTCAGGACTGCTTCATTGATCAACGATTTCGACATGTCGATCTCTCCCCAAATCGTGCGAAATCACTGGTCGGTAGCTGCTTGCTCGGAGGTGGCCGGCGGCAGCTCAAGGTCAACCAGGCGCCGGGCAAGACGAATGATCCGGAACAGTTTCACCAGGGCTTCGTCATTAAGACGGCCTGCCTGGCTGGATGGCTGATCGCCTGTGGTGGGTTGGCCCAGCAGCAACTGAGCGAGGCCAGCTGAGAACTGGAATTCACCCAGAGCATCACGACAAGTTTGCGAGTCGACCTTGTCCAGGATTACCTGGACCTGGCCACTGAGAGACTGAAACAAGGTGATCAGGTGCAGGGCTGCCTCAGAAAGTTCGCAATCTTCTGCTGGCTCCCGGTACGAGTAGCCCACACCACCTTGAATCCTCTCGATCGTTCCGGGGGCGCCGACGATAAAGGCAATTTCTTCCACCAAGTCAGCGATGTGCTGTCGCAGGATTTCGGGGGTGTCGATCGACCGCTCGATGTACCAGAGGTCGGTGATCGGGTGCAGGCCGCCGACTTGCACCGGGATTGCCTGCAGAGCTGTTTCCTCGAAGACAGGTAGATGTTCACCCTCGAGAGCGGCCAGCCGTTGGCGAGTCTGCTGAATCTTGGTGGATACCGGGCTCACGATATGACCTGCCAAGAGTTCAGCACGCTCCTCGTCGGTCAGTTGCTGCTGTTGTACAGGTAGTGGCGGAGCTGGCGGGGTAGAGGGATTACCCGGGAGGCTATTGGTCTTGGACGTTTGGAGGCCGGCAGCGGGGCTCTGTGATTGTGCTTGTCCAGTAGTCGACGCAGCAGGATTTTCCTGCCCTACGGCTGGGATTCCAGGTGGTGCGGCAGGTGCGGGCAGGTCGACCAGAGTGCCGCGGCGCTGCTCCTGCTGGCCGTTGGTGATCTCGAGCAGGATTTGATCATAGCGAAGGCCCAAGGGACGCTTCATCTGGTCGATGAGTTCGTCCTGGAAACGCTCGAAAATGAACTCGTCAGGGCTACTGTCGAAGATCGCCAGGGTGTCCTGGAACAGCATCTCGAAGTCGATACCCTCGCCGGAGTAAAGGCGTTTCCAGCAGCCCAGGGAAGCCTTTCGTAGTGAGAGAATGCGAGAGACACGATCAACTCCCAGGCCCGAGTACAGCATGCTTGGAATGGCTGGAAGCAGGACCTCAACGGTATCCAGCATTTTGCTTATGTGGGACTGAGATACTGGGTAGCCATCCGCTTTTAGCCGACGTGCCAGCTCACGCTGGGAAATGTTTTCACCGCCGCTTTCCTGCTCATAAAGGACTTTCGCTTTTTTTACTCCGATAGCTCGCTCAATGAACTTGAGGTCACCCTTCAAATCGTTTTCGGCCAAGTGACCGGTCAGCGCGATGATTTCGCCGCGCTGCTTGTCCCAGGGCCTGAACAGGCAGTTGAAACGGAAGTAACGCTCGTCGCCGGTCTCTTTGTAGAGCTCGTTGAGAATTTCCAGGCGAGTGTTTCCGCCGTTGCGAATGCGGTATTTGTCTTCGCCAGGGCGTCGAGTTACTGGTGGCGGCGTATCGAGACCTCGATGCCGGATCGATTCTTTCAGCTCATCGTATTTCGGGTTTCGAGTGGTCCGGGGGTTATCGTGCCAGGGGAGGACCTGGTCGAGTGTCAGCACCATGGGTGTGTCGCTGATCGGGTCCGACAACTGCTCAAGAACGGGCGGCGCGGTGAAACCAGGGGCAAGTAGCCGGTCTTTCAGATCTTGCGGGTTGATCTTGGCCATACTCATGCCTCCGCCACCTGAGGCGTGTTCGCCGCAGCCAGCTCTGCCTGCAGACGCTGGTTCTTGGCGAAGAGCTCGTCGACCATTCGGTTCGCTCGAGCGAGTTCTTCTTCGAGCGCGTTGCTGCGCTCCAGCCGGTAGACGATCTCGCTGTTGGCCGAGCGGTGGTTATCCGCGGCTTTTTGCTTGAGTTGATCGCGGAGCCCTTGCGGCATGCGTACAACAAACTTGTCTTCTGCGTGTTTGCGGTCGATCGAAGTAACGTTCTTCATGTTGTTCTCCTGCAGATCGCTCAGTAATGAGCGGCCGTGGTCTGGAATGAGGGCGATGGAGACGCATTACTGGCCTGGAAGAAGTCCAGTTGTGCCAACCCCTCAAGCGCTGCGCTGTTGAGCCAGAGGCATTCGATTCGCTCTCTGGAGCCGTCTGCATAGGCGTGGCGGTCGACTCTGTGCCAGGTGATGTAGAGCTCGTCGTAGAGGGGGCAGGGATATCCGGAGAGCACCACCATGCCGCGCAGCCGTTTGAGGAATGCCGCCAGCTCCTTGTGCTGGTTGTCGTCCAGTTCGTACCGGTACGACTTGCCGGTGGCGTTGTGGCGCACCTTCGTGCTGCGGGTCGAGTGGACGTAGGGCGGATCCACGTAGTGCAGCGTATTCGGCCGGTCGTGATACTCCATCAGCGCGAGGGCGTCGCGGTTCTCGATCACCACGCCCTGCAGGCGTTCTGTTATCGCGGTCAGCGTGTCGGGGTAGTTGCGCCAGTCCAGTGCAGGTCCGGTACCGGACCTGGTCGAGGTTGAGCGGAACCCTGTACGTTCGCCGGACGCAGCTGCGGTACCGAAACCTTGCAAGCTTCGGATAACCATCCGCCGCGCGCGCTCGAGCGGATCGGACGTTTCCGCGTAGCTGGCTTCGAACTCTTCCCGGGCAAACGGGGTAAGCGCCAGGGCCTGGCGCAGTTCCTCACCGTGATCCCGCGCGACGCGGAACAGGTTCACCACGTCCCCGTCGAGGTCGTTATAGATCTCGGCGTAGCTGCGGGCTTTCCGGAGCAGGACGGAGGCTGCACCGCCGAAGGGCTCGACGTAAGTGTGATGTGGCGCCAGGTGCTGGATGATCCAGGGAGCAAGTTTCCACTTGCCTCCGTGGTAGCGCAGGATTGGGCGACGAACCCCTTTCATGACGTGCTCTCCTGCTCCGCCTTGCGGCGCTTGAGCTGGTCGCGAAGCTGAGTGGGGAGGCTGCTGATCCGGAGTGTGTCGCGCTCCTCGTCGTACTCGATCCTGGAGCCCAGCAGGTGCGCCTCGAAGCTGATCGACAGGCCTTCGGCGCGGCCGGTGAAGCGGCGGAACTGGTTGAGGGTGCGCTTGTCCGCCGGGATTTCCGGCGACAGGCCATAGTCCTTGTTGCGGATGTAGTCGTAGAACGCCCGCGGTTGCTGGTCGTCCATCAGTTCCGAGAGTGCGTCGAGGGTCATCGACTCGCCGATGCGCGCCTGGGAGGTGGCGTAGTCGACCAGCGTCTCGGTCTTCTCACGGGCCTGCTGCTCGGCCATGCCCTCGCTTTCCACGAAGTCGCTGAAGGCCTTGAGCAAGGTACGGGTTTCACCGGGTGAGTCGATGCCCTCCTGGCAGCCGATGAAGTCGCGGAAATAGTCGGAGGTCTTCTTCCCGCCCTTGCCCTTGATGAACGAGATGTACTGCATCGACTGCTTGTTGTTACGCCACTCGGAGATGTTGATCCGCGCGGCCAGGTACAGCTGGCCGAAGTCGAGGTGCCGCGACGGGGAGACCTCCAGCGACTCGTTCACCGCCACGCCTTCGCTGTGGTGCAGCAGGGCGATCGCCAGGTAGTCGGTCATGCCCTGCTGGTAGTGGGCGAACAGGACGTGGCCGCCGGTGGAGAGATTGGACTCCTCCATCAGCTTCTGCAGGTGCTCGACCGCTTCGCGGCTGAAGCCGACGAAGTCGCGGTCGCCCTCCAGGTATTCACCGAGCCAGCCGCTGAACGGGTAGGCTCCGGACTCGCCCTGGAAGAAGCCCCAGGCCTTGTTCTTGGCGTTGTAGCTTTCGTTGAGGTCGGCCAGCAGGTTCTCGATGGCCTGGGAGCCGCCCAGTTCGGCGTCGCGCGCGTGGAGCACGGCCGGGGTGCCGTCGGGCTTCTTCTCGATCAGGTGGACGATGGCGTGTTTGATAGGCATCAGAAAGACTCCTGGTTCAGGGAACGCTGCCTGTCGGCTCGACGGAGCAGGGCGCGGGCATTGAGCTCGCCGCGTGCGTCGCTTGGCGTGGAAGAGATGAAGATCGAGGCGCAGCCGATCTTGCTGAGCTTCAAGTGGCCGCCGGCGGAGCGGTCGACGCTCCAGCCTTCGGCTTGAGCGAAGGCCACCAGCCGGCGAACGCTTTCCCGGGCGCCGCGAAGGAAACTACGCATTCGTGGTCTCCTCGCTGTTGAGCTGCAGCCAGGTCTCCATCTCTGCAAGGGAGCGGGGAAGGCTATCGGTGGCGGCGGCATCCAGGAGACGTTTCACCAGCGCCTGAAGGCTGCGACGATCGCTCTGCCGGCTGCAGGCCAGGTCGTCATGCGCGGAACGCAGCATGCGGACCTCTGTGCGCAGTTGAGTGCATACGTCGTCAGTTGCTACTGGTGCCGTTGACGCGACAGGTGACCGCGACCGTGTCCTGAGGCGGTTTTCCCACTCCTCCCTTGCTGCCGAGAAGCGATGGCCACGACCTACACTCCAACCGCTGGTCCAGTAGCGCGACTTTCCGCAGTCAGGGCAGGGCTGTGCGCCGCTGCCATCCAGGTGATAGCCGCAGTTCAGACAGATCCACGAAGGACCTTCACGCAACTTGAGCTCGAGCATCAGCTCGCCTTTCTGGAAGTGCTCGAGCGGTCGGTAGGCAGTGACGTCAGCCATCGCACGCTACCTCCTTGGGATTGCCACAGGACAGCTCCCAGCGGCTCTCGACGCGCTTTTCGTGGTCGCCTGCCTGTGCCGGCATACGGGTGATGTAGGCGTTGTCCTCGCCAAACAGCCGTTCGTCAAGGCGGGAGGCTGCCACCTTGTCGCTCCAGGTGCAGGTCGCACGCTGCTTCTTAATGGTATTGGTCCAGAAGCCGGCACCATCGAACTTGACGATGCACTGATAGGTCTGGGACGCCTTCATGATTCGGCCTCCTTGCTGAGTGCATCACCGACCTGAACGGCCACCAGTTCGGGCAACTCCGGCTCATGCCCGGGATAGTTGTTGGCCAACTGATGCAGGAACTCACGCGCGGCGTCCTTGCTGCCTGCAATGCGGAACACGGCGGTGAGGTGCTGTGAGTCCTGAGTGCCGCAGCAGAGGTGCGGCACCAGGCTCACTTTCAGCGAGCAGCTGAACATGTGTCGCGGGATCCATACCGACCAGAAGTAGGCCGAAAGCAGTTGCCCCGGAGCGCGCGTAGTGACCACCAGGGTCCCGGCCTGGGTGGTTGAGATCTCGATGTACCCCAGTTCTTCCAGCTCACGAAGCTCTCGCTCCATCGAACTGGGCGCGACCGTGCTCTCGTCCCGCGAAAGGCGCGAGATCACTTGGCTGAGGGCGTCCAGCTCGATCGGGTTGACCCCAACGTGATTGGCATGAACCACCGCCGAGTCGGTGAACGCGGCCGAGGCGTGGATGCTCGGGAAACGGGCTTCAGTGTTCATCTCGGACTGCCTCCAACTGATGGACGTCGTAGCTCCCGCAGCAGGGGCAGACCAACACCTCGGCTTCACCTTCCGGGGTGTTCTCGGCGGGGAGAACCTGGCGCACCAAGTGGTGTGGGTGGTGCTGGTCACAATTCATGCACTGGTGGGTGACCAGGTGCTGGGAAGTGGTCATGCGTGGACTCCTTGCCGGCGTGGGCCGGCAACTGGCAGCGGAAGATGAGATGAAAAATGAGATTGCAGGACCGGTAGCGCTGAAGGCGTGACGGTCGCTGCTAAAAGGGAGCCGGACGCATCCGGTGGTAAGGTTGGCGTCGCCAAACAAACCCACCCAGACCACAGGAGGTCCGGCATGAAGAACGAATACCGCTTTGGATACGACGAGATGCTTATCCAGATCCAGGCATGCGTTCCTGACTCACAAAAGGGGGACGGATTGCCTATGACGATGGCCAGAGCGCAATGGATAAGCCAAGTCTTTGTGCTGTGTACCCTTGGTAACTCACTGGCACGTGACAAAGGCTGGAGGCTATGGGGCATGGATGCCATTGAGTATGCGCTCATGCGTCGCTACTCCTGGCCACTGGAAACCATTCGGGAGATGCCAATTCGGGATAGGTGGCTAGCACTGCATGAAGAACTGGCGGATTTGCAATGGGATGAAGAGGCTCAGCAGGTATGGCTAGCGAAGATCGAACCAGTGCTGCCAGGCGCACCGGGGACGGACTACGACGTCTGGCGTTCGGATGCGCCAGGATTTCAATTACCCCAAGCTCCTGGCTATCTAGTGGTCCGGTAACGAATGCTTCGGGTCTCGAGCGCTTATCGGGCCAAATCTGTTCGGGGTCGATCCTGACCACCGTGGAAAAGCGATAGCCGTGCTCCTGCCAGTGCAAGACTGCCCCGCACCGGTGACTAATCAATCCCTCCTGCTCGAGCCGCTGAGCCACCCAGCTTGGGCGTAGCCCTCCGTATGGTATGTCCTCACGGCTGTTAAGAACGTACTCGATGACACCGTGGATGAGGGCAGCGCTGGGAACAAGTAGGCAGGCATCCAATAGCCAGGCATTGGCGGCGGACCCGTCATACACTCGTCCGTGGTGGCAGAAGTTCTGCAAGGCTTGTATCCATTCGGCGCTCGCTATCGAAAGGAGATTGTTAGCGGGCTGCTGGTCACGCATGACTAGACTCCTTGCCGGCTCCCGCCGGCGAGAGATCGGAAGTTCAATGAAGGAGCTCATGCAAGAGCTCCCTGCCAAGTTGGTGCAAGGTCGGCGAAGCGGGTCTGGTTGGCGATGAAGGCGGTGTGGACGGTGCCGATAGGGCCGTTGCGGTACTTGCCGATGATGATTTCGGCGATGCCCTTGGCCTCGGTGTTGGGGTGGTAGACCTCGTCGCGGTACACGAACATGATCACGTCCGCGTCCTGCTCGATCGCGCCGCTCTCACGCAGGTCTGCGTTGTTCGGTCGCTTGTTCGGCCGGTTCTCCAGGCTGCGATTGAGCTGGGACAGGGCCACGACGGGGCAATCCATTTCCTTGGCCAGTGCTTTCAGCGAGCGGGAGATTTCCGAGATCTCGGTGGCTCGGTTTTCCAGGCCTGGGCAGCGCATCAGCTGCAGGTAGTCGACCAGGATCAGTACGGGGTGGCCGTACTTCCTGGCTGCACGGCGAACCTTGGCGCGCAGCTCAGTCGGCGTCAGGTTGCCCTGGTCGTTGATGACCAGTCGGCTGCCATAGTCGTTTATGCGCTGGATCGCGACGGTCAGCCTGGGCCAATCCTCTTCTTGCAGTTGGCCCTTCATCAGCTTGCCAAGGTCCAGGTGGCCGAGCAGGGCAGCAAGCCTGAACAGCAGCTGCTCTGCTGGCATTTCCATGCTGTAAACCTGGACAGACTTCTGTTGGTCGCTCTGCAGCGCGGCGTCGATCAAGTTGAGGGCAAACGACGTTTTGCCCATCGAGGGACGGGCACCGACGATGATGAGATCCGACTTCTGTAGTCCGCCGGAGAGCTCGTCGAGATCCTTCAGGCCTGTCGGGACCCCCGTTACCGTCACGTTGTTGTTGAAGCGGTAATCGATGGTGTCGACGATCTTCGCGAGGCCCTTGTTGATATCGACAAAGTCGGACTTGTGCTGATCTTGGCCGAGGGCGAACAGCTTCTGCTCGATCTCCTCCTGAACCTCACAGGGATTCGCCTGGTGGTTCGAGGCGGTTCTGGTGCAGTGATGCCCGAGAGACATCAACTGCCGCAGGTGCGCCCGATCGCGAACGATCTGCGCGTAAGCCTCGATATTGGCCACGGAGGGCGTGTTGTCAGCGAGCTGGCCGAGGTAGGCCAGCCCGCCGGCTTCTGGAAGGTCTTCGATCGCTTCCGACACCGTCACGACGTCAAACGGGGCGTCCTTCGCGGCCAACTCGCTGATGGCGGTGAAGATCAGCCGATGTTCATGCCGGAAGAAGTCCTCCTTCTGCAGGTGATCGCCGACAATGTCCCATGCCGCGTTGTCCAGCATCAGGCCACCGAGTACCCCTTGCTCCGCCTCGACGGAGTGCGGCGGCGTGAGTTCCAGAACACTCACTTCGAGTCCTCCCGGCCGATCTGCATGAACGTGCTTCCGCCCGGGGCGCCGATGATCTCCAGCGCTTTCACCTCCACCTTGGCGGACTCGATGGCGATGTTCGAGAGAGCAGAGCGAGTCATCGGGAACCTCCCTGCTCGAGCGCGCCCTGAACTCGCCGGCTGACGCCGCGGTGCAGGCGAGTGTTTTTGCCGTGCTCCCAGCCTGCGTGCAGCGAAGCCTGGTCATAGGCCAGGGGCTTCGTCGGCGCTGCCGGCTGCAGGAGTTTCAGCTCCGGATGGTGTAGTTCGAGGTAGGCCTTGATGGCTGCTTGAGTCGACTCGTCCGGCCTGCCGGCAAAGTCACGTACCAACGAACGCACTGCGAGAAGCCAGCCTTCGACGAAGAGCTTGCTGCGACGGCGCTTGGTCGACAGCTTGCAGCGCTTCTGTTGGGCGACATGACCCGAGCGCGCCGCCACCAGTTGGTGGTGGAGCGTAGAGTAGGCGTGAGCGGCCAGCTCAGGGCCGATTCCTCGGCCCATGAACTTGAACGTCCAGCCCGCTGGCATCGCGTATGCCGCCAGGTAGTCGCAGCCGAAGGAACTGGCGCAGATCCCGGCCAGTTCATGCAGCCATGGGGCAGGAGAGCGCCTGGTTCGAGTGGGAACGCACGCGGTTTCCACCGTGTGGGCCGAGATCTCCGCATCGCTGAGGTCGAACTGGCGCTTCAGGATCGCGGCCTGGCGCAATGCGGTTTCCGCCTCGTTCGGTGTGGCCCCCTTGGCATTCGCCAGGGCCATCAGCTTCTCGACCTTGGCGAGGACTTTTTGCTTGTCCATTGGCTTCATGCCAGCCCCCCCTCGCTCATGCCAAGCACTGCACTTGCCTCTGCGGCCAGTTGCTGGCCTTCCGGGCTAGGCGAGCTGCCGACGAAGAGCATCAGCCGCTCGATGACCTTCACGGTGTCCTGGGAGGGTTGGGCGAACTCGGCCAGGTGATCGATGGCAGTCGCGATATTCCAGATAGCCCTGTTCATGTCCCGCTGGATCACGTGGATCGAGCTGGCATTGGCCGCGATGGCCAGTTGCGACTTCGTCTGCAACAGTAGGTCGTGGGCGATTTGGAGCAGGGCGTTCTGCAGGGGCTGTCCACAGGCACGCTGCTGAGCGCGAACCGGAGCGACAAGGCCCTGCAGCATCGCAGCACCTTCAGCCTCGACCAGCAGATTGTCGGAAGCACCGGCGGCAGCGCCTGCTTTGGCCATGTAGCCTTGCACGTAGGCGTCGAACTGGGTCTCGGCGATCAGGCTCAGGATGAGGTTGTTGCGGTTCTGGAGGT
>JAEHJW020009342.1_pt1 | contig 56812 bp, 97 predicted proteins | sample 9271431 | NCBI WGS metagenome assembly JAEHJW02 | reverse complement strand
TCATTGGCAACGGATCACGCCGCTGGCGATTTCGTCGTCGATGGAGCGCAGCGCATCGGCATCCTGGTGCATCTGCTCGATCACCTCGAGCAGGCGCTGCGCCAGCTTCGGATCGTTCGCCCGCTCGACGGCGCGCATGACCTCGACCGCAGCCGATTCATGATTGTTCGCCATCTGCTTGAGAGCCTTGCGCAAGCGCTGCTCGGTCCATTTCATCGACATGTCGCTTCACCCAGACTGCATATACGGACCCGCCAGGAACGACGGGCTCGCTTAAGAGCGCCGGAGCTGGAACAAGTTCAACCTGCCGTCGCCCCATGAGGGCGGGTTGGGTGCCGGAAAGGCAAGCGGAGAAGAGATCGAGAAGCGCAAACGAAAACGCCAGGCACAAGGCCTGGCGCTTCGAAATATGGGGTGGACGATGGGAATCGAACCCACGACACCAGGAGCCACAATCCTGTGCTCTACCAACTGAGCTACGCCCACCATATCGTGAATCGTGCCGGACGTTCCGGCTTCAACCGCAGCGGCCGGACAAGCCGAGCCTGAAGGTGGTGCGGACGGAGAGACTCGAACTCTCACGCCTTGCGGCGCTGGAACCTAAATCCTGTCTCGCACCTCAGAAGCGCTTATATTACAACAGTTTACGCCGACCGCAATCACTTAAACTGTGCCAATCGTGAAATTCCTTTTCACGTTTTCCATTTCCGCGCTTCACGTTTCCGTCACGCCCGGCATTTAGCGGTCCGACTCCTAATCCTGACAGGCCCGGTTCGCAGCCAGGAGCTGCGCCTCGTAACCTATCCGCTGCAAGCGTTCGGCGAGCAGCGCACGGACCTTGGTCTGTAGGTCGTCGCCTTTCCGCAGCCCCGCTGTGGCCCACACGGGCACCTCCACCGCCGACACCCTGCATGGCACCGCCACCGGCACTTCTACGCGCACCGTGCGCGGCTCAGGCTCCACCTGGCCGGCGCATCCTGCCAGCGCGACCGTGAAAATCAAAATCATCGAACGCATGTAAAACTCCGACGAACGGTTGTTGTGGTGTACAATGTTACCCATTAATCTACACCCATGCCAGCCACAACGGCGAGGCGCCAAGAAGGATAGAAGCCATGAAAATCACCAACGACACCACCACCTACGAAGTGGCCGAACTGATGGGTTCGGAGGCTGACGAACTCGATGGACGCATCATGATGGGGCTGCTCAGCCGCGAATGCGTGGTAGACACTGACGACCTGAGCGAGGATCAATGGCTGGCTCTGATCGACGAGTCACAGAAGGTTCGCCGCGAGCAGTTCGAAAGCGATGAAGCCTGACGCCTCCAACCACAATCCAGATCCGCGCTACCTGCGCGGGCTGGTCGACAAAGCAGGTGTCAGCCAGCGTCAAGCAGCCGAGCTGCTCGGCCTGTCATGGCCTGGCTTCCGTAACTACCTGCGCGACGAGTCCCACCAACTCTACCGGGCAGCGCCTTACACGGTTCAGTTCGCACTGGAGTGCATGGCCGAAAGCCCCAGCTCCTGATCAATGACCGCCTCGGCAGCCGCACACTGCTCACCGGCGGTTCGCTGACTCAGCAGGCGTTGGGCTCCGGCATACTGCTCCGCGGCCTGCTGCCGCCCCCGCTCCACCGCCTGGGCTGCATCCCGGGCCCGCTGCTCGCCGGCCATGCGCAGCGCGGCAACCTGCCGGACCTGCTCTGCCACTGCGGACTCCAACTCTCCCCGGGAGGCACGGCAGGCAGCCAGATCCGCGCTCGCGGCATCCAACTGCGGCCGGTAGTGTCGCGCGCCGAGCCAGACACCGCCGGCGGCGCCGAGGCCGACCAGCACCAGGCAGGCCAGCGCGACCGAGATCACTCGAGCCGAGATCACGACAGCACCCTCTTCGCCCGCTCCCACAGCGCCAGGCGCTCCGCCTGGCCGTTGAGCCCGCCGTTGACCCGGCGGGTGATGGCGGCGAACTCGCCCCGGTCGGCCAGTTCGTTCAGGCCGTGCGTCGACCACCACCAGGCCGCCGAGATCGCCGCCCACTCCGGTTGCTCGAGTAGTTCGGGTTCCTGCTCCAGCGGCTGGCCCAGCCCGGTGCCGGCGGCGCGGTAGTTCGACCGGCCGGTGATCTGCAGCAGGCCGCGCCCGCGATACCGCCAGCCGTCGCCGGAGGCCTCGTCGCCATTGCCGTTGCGCGAGGCGTAGGCGTTGTTGGCGATGGCTCGGGGGTTGCGCGCCAGGCGCTGCGCCAGGGCGTTGGGCTGGCCGTCGGCATCGCGGTACCGGCTCGGCCAGGTCGCCGCCAAGCCGCGCGCGCTGTAGTTGAGGTTTTCCACCAGGTGGGTCAGTTGGGCGCTCTCGTGGCCGACCTGGGCGAGGAATGCCGCCGCGCGCACCGGCGACGTGATACCGAACCGCGTCATCCCGCGATTCAGCGCACCAACAAAAACGCCGGCTCGAGGGCCGGCGTTCGGGAGAATTCGCAGCAGTTGCTGCTCGGTAATGGGCATCTGTGGTTCTCCGGGAACAAAAAGGCCCGCTCTTGGAGGAATGATTTCGCCTTGGGTACAATGGAGCAACGGGAGAGTTCCATACCGCTAGGAATTCTGCTTTATAAAAGGAGCTTCAGCATTATGCGTTCGGTATTTGCGATTCTTTCTTCAATTGCTTTGATTATCTATTCTGCCTCCATGAGGATCGTAAATTTTTTCACAGATTCTCACGCAGAGCATATGGAAGATTATCGTGAAGAATTTGAAGAATACGCTTTGACCCAAGAGAGATTTTTGGGATGCAGATTTACGCGCGGGGCCGACGGGAAATACCTGAATGATGATCTTCAAAAGGCGTGGGTCAATTTTCACGAAGAAAGATTTCAGCGGGATAATGCTTGGTAAAAAAAGGCCCGAAATAATCGGGCCTTTTATTTTTAAGAGAAGAGTCTCATGAAGAAAAGCTTGATTCTCTTAAGAATCCCCATGTCTTCAACCTTCGTCTCTGTGACCTCGACGATACCCTTCATTGAAGTATCGATGTCGAACTTGACGAACTTGAATGGTATGTGAGCGCTACGCGCATCTTCATTTTCAATTTCAGTCCATGCTGCCAAATCGTCAGAGCCATAGAATTTAATGGCTTTATCCTCTGAAGCCGAGGACCTGACTGATACCAGAGAGTCCTTACCTACCTCAGATACGATCCAGCCGTCACAGATAACTGTCATTGCGGTTTCGTCGTCACCGTCAAAAGCGGAGTCTATGTTGTTAGGATTCACCTTCTTGCGGCTGTCATAGGTGTGATTGCACTCGTTTGCCACAGGTGCACGCAGCGTGTTCTGGCGTAGCAGCATCGCCATTCTCAGAGCAACCATCTTCTTGGGGCCAGGCACAGGCATATCGATTCTGACCCGCCCAGTAAGCACGGGCTTGTCAAAGATGATGTCCGTATTCTTGGAAAGCACATCGGGCGACGCCGCCACCTGAACCATTTTCCCGTCGACCTCAGCCAACACCGTGAACTTGGCCGGTGCCTGCTCAACCTCGCTCACATCAAAGGACAGCCCCCTGATCAGTTCAGGCTGCGGCGCAGTGATGTCGAACCATGCCGGGAACTTCCCGACAGACCAGTATGAGCTACCATACTTCGCACGCACGCTATCAGGACCATGCCTAACTGGGTCTATGGACGAGGATGCGCTAAAGGAGTCCTCGTTCGTTTCGTAGGCCTGGAAACGCATAGCGTAGTCGAGAAAGACCGGATCATTCGACTTCTCATACAGCCAAAGAAGCTGAGAAACGTGAAGCGGATTGTAGTCGCCGAGAGGCGCTATAGGCCTTTTTTGCGAAGGCATGAGCAGACTATAGTAGCTGCTGAAGCCAGCATCGAATTTCGGAATATCCCGCTTCACCGCAGCCACGCCACGGTCGAATAGATCTTTCCATTTCTGCTCATGGGTAATCTCATAGAAATCTAAGATTCCCGACAGTCCTGTGATGTGACCATTCAGAACTTTGTATGATCGACCCTTGGGGTCAGCCATCTCTTCAATCCATGTTACCTGGTCATCAACAGTAACTACCCCCCCATCCTTGATGTCCACGTCATACGCATGGAGGGCCTTTCTTGCAATCTCATGAAGCTCAGGGTCGTCAGTGATTGCTTCCGCTCTCAACAACACGCCAGCAATGCGAGACTGCCCGATACCCGAGATCCAGCCTGGATCTAGATCGAAGTTCTTATCCCTGAATGGCAATGGCCAAGATGCGATATCACCATCAACCTTAGCGGTACTTGCCAGCCATTTTGCCTGATGAAGAAAATTTTCTTTCAAGGCATCGTCTTTGCACTCACTTTTTAGCCAGTCACGATACAAAGCCAGCGCATAATTCGAATCGAAAAATGGATTAGCCCACTTACCTAGACCGCCATGATGTGCGCCATAGTCAAATTGAAGAATCCCTTCTTCATTTAGACTAAACCCAGGAGACTTTGAATAATTTTCTGCCGTGTCGTTTATAGTTCTCGGCGCCGGATTAATATCAGGACATGCCGCAATGACGGAGTGAGACGCCAGCATAGAAATTATAGAAAGTGATATAGAAAGTGCTCGCATTGTAAAATCATTCCATTGCATTCGTCATGTGAGCTTATCGTCATATAGATTCAGATAAGGCCTAGTGAAGGCGCAGGATGATAGCAGCTAGGCTCTCAATTGCGCCACCATGGGCTCCAATCCGATCCGAAGAGAATCTATATCTCTTCCCAGGGCTAAATATCATCTAGGCTCGCAGACCAGTGAAGACGGGCGGAGCCTCCTGCCGCGAACGATCCGCTGGGCGCCATGATTGCAGGCCTGATGCTGTTCGGCTGCACATTGTACGCAATCGCCACAGGGGTGATTGACCCGATTGCGCTCTGATCACCACCCGACTGACTGGAAACCTGCACGCTAACGTTGGGTATCTTGGAGTATGGGTAGCGAATGGTCTGAGCTGGGGCTGCAACCGTAGCGGAAGCCGTAGTAGTAACGTTCACCGCGCCGGACTGGTGCATCTGCCTGGTCGGTATGGCGGCATTCTTCGAGGTTGGATACAGCAGGTACGTACCACTAGGCCCATATACGCCGTCAATGATCAGATAGTTACTGTTCAGAGTTGCTGCAACTTGGTCGTCTGCGAAAAGGAAACACTGCATCGCAACAGGCGCCATGTGGACATGCATGCCGTCGATGTTAACACTGCACGGGAGCGGACTATTGCGTCCGCGCAAGAACAGTACCTTTGTCGATCCTGTGGCATTCGGCAGTTCGAATGTATTGTTTCTCGCGATGATCAGTAGCGCTTCGCGCTGACTTGTCCCCGGTGAGATGTGGATGATTCCGAAAGAAGCACCGTTTCCGTAACTGATAAAACGATTATTCTCGATTGTGTACGTTCCGCCATAAACCTCGGTTCCGTAGAGCGCTTCGCCGGACGTGCTTGATACTCCGTAGATCGTGCTGTTACGGACGGTGGCGTCTCGTCCTTGAAGAATTACCCCGTTCCGAAACTCGCAGTTGTCGTATGTGATTTTGTCGGCGTTGCCATGCATATCTCCCGCACCAATATCCGAATCGATATCGATTCCCTCTATATGCATACCGTAAATCAGTCCGTTACGGTTAGGAACGCAGCACACGTCGTCCATTCCGCCGAGCGCGACAGCATGCCTGGTTGCCGCTGCATAACCACCGTACACCGAGAAATTATGGCAGTTCGAGATAGTAACCCCATATTCGTCATTGACTGCCGGCGATCTGTTCGGGCTTGAAACCGCATTGATCGAAACGTCAAAGCATCGTTCTACTTCTAGTCCTGTGTAAAGCGTGACATCGCTAGCGTAGTAGTTGGAAACCTTCACACCATCTCCGAACACAACCTTAAACGGCGCAATGGAATATGTGTCAGACGGCGAAAAGTGCATCTGATCGACAGACACGCGCACGCCGCGCATGCGGTATACGTCTACCTCGGAGAACAGGTACACCGACGAGCTGTTTCCGTAGATCGTGACAGTGCTGCCGCTTACCGAATGGACCTTCCACATCTCGCCAGCGCGATACGGATCGCGATCAGCCAGCCAAGAGCCGTTGGTGGGGTTGTACACGATAACCACGTCGCCCGGAGCCAGGTCTGGTGCAGCGGCAAATGTCAGCGTGCGAGCGCCTTTAACCACGCTCACGGACAGATCGCCGATTTGCACCAACTCGCCCTGCGTCAGCATGCAACTACCGGGACCATCGGCCATGCTGAAATCCACGCGGGTAGCATATCCATCGCCGGTATACCGAATATCCCGCTCAGCGAGAGTTCCGCGATTCATGACGTAGTGGCCGCTTGGCGCATGCACATGCGGCGCCCCGGAGTTGATTGCCGCCTGATACGCCGCCCAGTCGATACTGTCGGTCAGCGCAGTGGCGTGCGGATAGACCGCCTGCGCCTCGGCGAGCGTAGCGAACCGCTCTGACAACGGGTGATACGCCCCATCTGCGATAGCGCCGTAGTCCTTGACGTTCGCAGTATCGTTCAGGCGGTCGGCTACGGTGCGCTCGCGATAGCCAATCATCCCGGCGCCGGCGTCGGTCGCGAGCAGGCCCTGGAGCGTGCGGTCAACTTGCGCAACGAGCAGCGGCTCGTCGGCTGCCCAGTTGCCGGAAAGGGTCACGGGGAACGATGCCGGGCGCTTGACGCTGTAGATGTTATCCCCGCGCTGGATCAGTTGGGTCGGGCGATCTACGATCAGCGGGGAGCCGTCGACATATTCAAGGAAGCCTGGCTCGAATCCTTGAGCATCCAGCCAGTCGTTGAACTGTTCCTCATACCCTTTCATCGTTGGGCGGCTAACGCCGAAACGATCATTCCACGTGGTATTTACCCGGTCGTTCATCGCCGCGTCGAAGTTCTCGGCGTTGTCGTACAGATCACGCGGGTCTTTGGAGCCCAGCGGGTTACCGGTGGCGTAGGTCGTCATGCAAATTCTCCGGGCATGAAAAAGCCCGCTCTATGGCGGGCTCTGGATTTGTGTGTGCGGTCAGTTAGGGGCGCTGGCGTTGTCGTAGGTGTAGACGCGCCCGTCATAGTTCGTCGCACGGACGGACGCAGCGGTATTGCCGTTTGGATCGATGGAACTGATCAGGGCCGGGTATGGATTTCCCAGCAGCAGGTGCGGCGGCTCGATTTCCCAGGAAACATCAGGGACGAAATCGATGCTGGGAATGCTCAGCCGGTAATCGTCGATCCGAGATGCCGGGTATCCGCCGGAAACCGTTCCGTCTGGGCGGCGCAGGTACAGTGCTGGAGAGTTCAGCAGCGACCAGTCTAGGGGCTCGCTGGACTCGATTAGCACCGAGGTTCCCGAGATCACGAACGATTTCAGATATGCGCTCTGCGCCAGCCCAGGGCCTGGAACATCGCCGGCGAGAGCCACGTAATCCCAGAACTCGCTGTTCAGCGCGTCGAGGCCAGTGTCGAACGAATACTCGGTTCGCCGGTATCGCTGCGCCATCCGGCGACGCATTCCGTAGCGCCAGGCTCGGTCGCGGTCCGTCACACCAACGGCGGTTATCGTCTCCACCTTGCGCCCAATATCACCATCTATGCGGCATGGCACAGTATCGTCGACCCATCCATTGGCATTCACGAACTTGACATCTATACCGTCATAGTCGTCCTCAGACGGCGCGCTGATGCTGATCCTCAGCGGACCATCCATGTTCTGCGGCGAGTACATGTGCCCGAATGTGGTCCTTGGTTCGTCTCGGGCTGCGGAGATCACGCCGCGCTTGATGGTCTTCTCCGCATATCCGGCTGCAAGCACGTCGTCCATGATCTGGGCGACGGTGATCTTGCCGTCCTCGTAGATCATGTCGAACGTGTCGCCTCGGTCCTTCCAGATGGCGTCAAGCCGATCAAGTTCTTCTAGGTCGAGGTCGGCGTCTGTGTAGCCGCGCTCTTTGGCGATGTAGCAGAGGAACGGAACGATGTCTCGCGTTGCGATCTCGGGTGTCCATGCACCGTTCTGCCGAGTCGGTAGCATGCGAGTAGCTTCCACCGAAACGCGGCTTTCGGTCTGCGCTGCGATACGGTCAGACGACCGATACCTGACGGCCATTACCGTGACGCCGGCGTAGGACGATGGAGCCTGCAGGCGCGCGCGCATCCCGTACCACTGTGTGCGGTCCCGATATTCGGACGTAGAGTTGCCGCCCTGGTTGACGAACACTTTTCTGATGCGAAACTCGGGCCGCATCATGTACGGCAGCGGGATGCCGTCCGTAAAACCCTGCTGGTCGAGAGAACTGCCAGCATGGTTCTTGCTGACCGTCGTCCATGCGCCGCCGATGGCCATGTCTCGCCACTGGATGTCGTAATAGGTGCGGATCTGGTAGATCTGCCCTTCCCTGCCTACGCCGCACAGGCCTTCCGGGCAAAACACGTCGATCTCGACGAAGTTCGTCTTCTCCGACACAGGGCATGCAGGGAATGGCCCGCGCCAGCCCCCTTCGAGGCTGGTCGGATCGATGGTGACTCGGGACGTAGACGAGTTGAGAGCGGTGAATCCTGGCCAGTCAACATCGACACCACCCGCACTGGTCAGCCGCTCGACTGTGAGTTGCTGCGCGCTGTACGCCGTGATCCGATAGCGCAGTCCGCGCGGGCCGATTGCTGCATTGCCGGAACCGGTCTGCAACGCATTAGCCGGCGAACCGTTGCTGTAGTTGAGCGTCATCGACGTGGAGGTGATGTCGTTTACGATGTAGAGGCCGCCGTTGGTGCCAACAACCTCGATCTCGTCTCCGATATCCAGGCCCAGTTGCGCGATGTCACCGGTCACGACATCGCGGTCAGAGCCGCCGCCGTCGTTCACCGAATAGGGGTACATCGCTTCAACCCGCAGGATGGTGCCCGCAACCCAGTCAGAGGGGAACGACCCTGCTCCGGCAGAAATGATGATATTCGTGCCGGAGAAGGTAAAGGTGGTTGCCGACGGGTTCGGTGTGAGATTGGAACTCTCGGTCAGGTCAAGACCGGCGTTGCCGGTTGAACTCGCGCCAACCTCTTCGACCAGATGCCACCAGACAGATGCAGGGTGCCCGCTGACGTCCTCGCCAGGCTCGAAAATCTGGAACGAGGCATCAGCGCCCAGCGCCAGGAACGACGTGTCACCGATTTTCGCTGCACCTTCGGCGATCTGGAACCGACCACGGCCAATACACAGGAGCATTTCGGTCCACTGCTCACGCGGACCGGCGAAATACTTCCGGGGCGGCAGGATGTAATCGGGATAAATCAGGCGACGGCCAGCAACTTCGCGTATCGCATCGCCGAGCTTGACCTTGTTCCCGCGCGCGCTGGTTTCAGAGAGCGACGCGCCCTGCCCGGGGTTCGTTGGCATGCCAGGCAATTGAGGCATGAGCATCCGAAAAACGGACTGCGCACCTTTGAACAGCGCTGCCGTGATCGTGAACGGATCAGTCCCGCGCGGCAGCTTGTAGATCCGAACGATGTCGCCGCGGTCGATGATGCGCTCGGCCCACTCACCGGGATGGATGAACTCCTCATGGGCCTTTTTTTGCTTGTCGGTCAGGTCACCGCAGAGCGCAACCTCGGCGGGGACGACACCGATGGAGAACGGATGAACGTCGTGGCAGCGGTACCCAGGCGAATTCGCAGTCAGCCACGCATGGATCGTCATCCTGCGGCCGATCGGATGCCGCTCCAGCGGTTCTCCGTCAAGGAGCGATGGGTAGATTTCGATCACGGTAGAAGACCACCTTGGAGTATTTGTCGGAGAACTTCTGGAGCGGTGTGAGCGACACCCCGCTCCCCGGATTGATTTCGAGAACCCGCAGGCGTCCATCCACCTCGACCAGCAGACCTACGTGATCGAGCAGACGCCCTCTATAGGCCGCGGCGATGACCCCAGGTCCTGGCTCGCATTGCTCGAGCGCGCGCTGGATCTCCATATCGCACGCCCGCTGCATCGAAACCGGGGTGAGTCGCGTGACACCACCGAAGTCGGTCAGCATCGGCAGTCCGAACAGCTCAACCCGCGCTATGAGCGTCAGGCCCCAGCAGTCCAGGCACGGCAGGGCCCGCCCGCCCTCGGTATAGATGGCGGTGAGGTATCTGTTCGGCATGGGATCAAGGCCAGTATTTGAGTCCGGGGAACTCGCTGACGTTGTAGATGTGGCGCAGCGCGGCGGTGTTGATGAGGTCGTAGTAGCCGGCCTCCACCTGGACAGTTAGGCTTTCGAAGTCAGCCCCTTTCACGCGCATCCGATAGGGGCGCTCTGCCGGCGCAGTCAGGTCGCTTTCGAGGTAGATTCGCAGGACAAGCGTGACCGGCTCTCCGGCGTCGATGGCCTCAGCGATATACTGCTGAGCAAATCCAGTCACGTTGTCGATGGCAAATCCGACGTTCTGGTTTCCGCTGTTGTCTCGCTTCGGGATCGACACGTCGATAGCGCCAGCAACGAACGTCAGCAGCCGAGCGTCTTCCGTCATGCAGGTCAGGTCTTTGAACCCCTGACAGATAAGGATCGGATCGGGCCTGGAGGCTCGGGTAATCTCAATCGTTGCAATCGGAAGGTCAGGCCCATCGGATGCATAGAACCGCTCAAGAGCCGTCGCCATAGTGCCGTGCCCACTTGTCGTTCATTATGATGTCGAAAAGATCTGCGAACAGGATGTACTCGGGCATAATCTCGGCCCAGCCTGGATCGATGATGGGGCGTTCACGCAGCTCCAGCGTGGCGGTGAAATCCCAGAGCGAGATACTGCCGCTGACCAGCTTTGGACCGTCATAGATGTCGGTGAATCTGGCTGCATACGCACGCAAACCATCAGGAGTCTCCGGCGTCTTTAGCGGGCATTCGAACCAGTGGTAGCCATCCACAAGAACGTCTCGGAACCATGCCTCAAACAGCATTGCCTCGCTGTCGTTCAGCCGCCACCGGACGCTTGCTATCGTTGGAGTAGCTGTAAAGTGACGCCTCTGCCTTGCCCTGCCTGTCTGCATCTCCGTTCGGATTAGAGGGCTAACAGGGGTAAGCCCATAGCCCTCCCGCTGCGGCGGGCAGATATTGGGGTACTGCTTCATGTGCCGCTCCTGCGAATACCGAACGAACTTCCGATAGCTTTCGACGAACGGCCATCACCGAAAAGATCTGCAACCACAACATCGATGATGTACTGGTCATCCTGGCGGCGACTATTGACCTGCCCCGCGCGGCTGCGATCCTCGATCAGGTTTATGGTCGGCGCACCGCCGCTGCTCTGATTTGAGCGCACGTCATCAAGCGTCCTGTCGAGTTTTGCGCTCGTCTCTGCCGTCGTTACCCTCTCGCCCTTCTGGAGCAGCCAGGTGCCGGTTTCCGGAACAGAATCAATGCCATCGTGAGCCATGCCAGCAAGGGCGGACGCAGCCACTCCGGCAACCATTGGAGCGGTGATGCCAGCAGCCGAAGCAGCCGCCGCCGGGGCCAACAGCGGGCCTACGATTGGGATTGCAGCGGTGCTCGCAAATGCCGCCAGTTGAGCCTGGAAAGCAGTTGCTTGTGCGTTCGCGATGAGGGTAGAGGCAGCGCTAGCCTGAGCAGCTTTTCCGCTCACCAGTTGCACCGCCTGATAGACCAGCCATTGCGCGGCCATCTGCGCAAGCGCGTTGATGATGCTTGTGGCCATCGTCTGCGCGATGTTCTTGAAAACGTCGGCAAGACTCTCGCCGTCCATGATCATCGACGCGATGCCGTCTCCTACAGCGGAGGTGAGACCGTCCAGCGTCTGCGCGGTGAAATCGGCAGCCTGCTGTTGATAATCCGTGGCCGTGTCGCGGTAGTTCTCCCAGGCAGACGTGACACCATCCAGCCAGTTGCTCTGAGCCTCATCCTGAGCCGCGTAGTACTCATGCTGGATTTCCAGACGCTCGGCCAGAGCCTGGCGCAGGAGGTCAGTTTCTTGGTCGTAGAGTTCCTTACTGATTTCTGCGCTGTTGAACTGCTTCTGTAGATCGGCAAGCTGTTTGTTGTAGTCCTGCTGGATCTCCAGGTCTGCGCGCAGTCGCTCTCTCAGCTTGTCGCCGCTGCCAGATCCGGCCAGTTCAATCGCAAATCCTGCCCGTGCAGTTGCGTTCGATTCATTGAGCGCTGCACGGAAAGCCTGAGCCTTCGCCGCATCCTCGTTCGCCTGCTTCAGTTGCTTCAGGCGGTCAAGCTCTTCTGCCAAGCCATTCAAGCGTTTCTGCTGCTCGGCATTGATTCCAACCAGCTTGCCTGACTCAATCTCGAACTGAAGCTTTGCGACCTCCGTGGCGTCCTTGCGCTTGTCGACTTCAGTGTTGATCAGCGCAATCTCGCGCTCATATCCTGTCTCAGCATCATCAAAGCGCTTCTGGAGCGCCTTCGCCGCCTGCTCTGCAGCTTTCTGTGCAGCCTTCTCTTCGTTAGTCAGGGCAGTGAACGTTCCAGGTTTGCCGCCATTTTTCCTCAGTTTCTCAAGGAGATCCGCAAGCTCCTTGATTTTCCCGTTCGTTCCGCCGCTGCCAGCTTTATCGATGTCATTTAGGAACCCGGCGTACTTTTGAGCTACAGCATCAAGGTCCTCGCCTACTCCAGCTGCAGTCTGCTGGATGTTCTGGCGGTTCTTGTACAGCAGTTTCGCAAGCCCGACAGGACCTGCCGCAAAGTCAGTCCAGTCCGCATCCTTGAAGCCAGCCGCAGCCGTCGCAGCAGCGCCGCCGATGGCCTTGCCCATGAGGTCGAACGCACCCACGGCTCCTACGGCGGCCTTCGCCATCCACTTGATGGTGTCGACAACGAACTCACCAACGACAACAGCAGCCTCACCCTCCTTATTTACCCCGAGCAGGCCAACCGCCATGTCACTTAGGGCTGGCAGGAGCTGAGCCGCAATCTGGTTCTTTAGACCAGTGACGCTCTGCTCAATAAGCCAAGTGGCCGCCTGAAGCTCGCTAGCCGACTTAATCGTCTTCTCGTCGAGAATCGCACCAGCGGCCTGGGCAGCGTCACCAAAGGTCTTGAACCCCTCAGCGTTATTGCGAAGCAGCGGGAGCAGCGCAGTCGCATCGCTCGCAATGGCCTCAAGATAGAAGGTCATGTCCGACTGGCTGACCTTGGCCTTTTCCAGGCTTGAGACGTACAAGCCAAGGGCCTGGGGACCGCTCAGGTTCCGGAACTGGTCTGCGGTCACGCCAACTTTAGGCGCTACGTTCTCGAAGAAATCGGCAAGCGCACCGCCGCCGGTATTGAGGAAGTCGCCTACCTTGTCGTTCACATCCTTGAAGATGTCAGCAAGCTTCTCTTGCTCAATGCCAACCAGCTTTGCGCCGGCCGCATATTTCTGAAACTCTGTCGTGCTCGCATTGGCAACGCTAGCAAGGTTTGCGATTTCATTGGCATTGCGGACGGTAGAGACAGTGAGAGCGGCAAGCGCGGTGATGCCTGCCGCAGTGGCAGCGCCAATCGCAGACCCCACCTTTGCCGCATTTTTCTCGACCTCTTTGCGCCACTTTTCCGACCGGCGCTCGGCGGCATCCATACCGGCCACGAAGCCGCCAACCTTGGCGATGAGATCAAGCGTAAGCGTCCCTAGGCTGCGTGATGCCATTACCGGGCTCCAATGAAAAAGCCCGGAATGATCCGGGCAAAACGAAGGACTAGGCCCAGGTCTCGAGGGCCTGATCTAGACTGATTACGGGCTCTTCTTCATGCGGCATGAAGTCGTACAGCTTGTACGTCTCCTTGCTATGCGTATTGGCATAGAGCGCAGCGAGCAGTGCTGCTCCGCGCTCTACCCTCATGCCTACATGGAGACTCCCCCGCTTGTTCCGAAACTTGCACCAGCTCAGGAACTCCCGGTAGGTGAGGCGGGACTTAGCTTCTGCGATGGTTCTGCCGCCAATCCCGCACATCACCAGCTCATGCCAAACCTCATCTAGTTCGCTGAGCTGGTCGTCTTTCCCAGGTTGTTCACCTCGGCGATAACGGTGAGCAGGGCGATGGTCAGGTTCCCATCCAGCGCGCCGCGACCGGGGTCGGCCTCGCCGGTGATATCTGCCGGCGTGAATACCGGCTTACCCTCTTCATCCACGATTGACGCAGCGATCCGACCCGCTACGCCATCCACCTTGCCATTCATGGCCAGAAGGTCAGAAACAGCGGTGCTGTACGACAAGGGCCGGACATACACGGTTGCAGTCAGTTCCTTGTCGCCCTGCTTCCAGGTGATCTCTTTTTCGATAGGGGCACCGGTGAAGGCGCCAGCTTCTTTTAGGGAATCAATCGACAGATGCATGACCACTCCTTAAGCGGTTTTGAGAACCCAGGCGGAACCGCCGGAGCGCTGAATGGTTGCGGTAGAGGTCACCACAGCGTTGGCTGCGAAATCGAACGGGAAGTCGCTCACATAGCCGCGGAAGACGAACCAGGTACGCGTCGGCGGCAGAACGAAGTCCCAATCACCGTTGCTGTCCTGTGCCTCGGTTGGTGCAACGCCGATACCGTCAGACCAGCCAACCGCGAAAGCGATGTCCTGATCGATCTGGTCGTCGGACTCGGACAGTTGGTAGAGGCGGATATGGGAACTGTTGCGCGGGTCAGCGTTGAGGGTCAGCGACGCCTGTCCCGGCGTGCGCAGTCCGCGCAGGTAGCGCCGAACAGTTTCGCTGAGGCATGTGGTTTCGATCTGGTCGGCAGGGTTGCCGCCAGGGTTGAAGGCGGTAGCGCACTCGACCTCGATGACTTCGTAGTTACCAGTCGGGCTGCCGCTAGAATCTCTGGACGGAACCAGGGCATAGATCTGGGTTCCTTGAGCCAAAATTGCCATTGTGTTTCTCCTGTGGCGGGTTTCTTGAAGCACAAAAAAACCCGCTCAAGGCGGGTTGGTCGGTATTGGTTGGTCTATCGCTGGACTATCCAGTCGACGTCAAAGCTGACTCGGTAGGTCTTGGTATCAGGGTCAACAGACTCCCCTCCCCAGCGGACTACATAAGCTGAAAGCTCAATTGCGTCCCTGATGGCCTTTGCTGCATCTCTGGCCTCCGCAGCGGTGGCTGAGAAAATGTCCACCTGGATGGTGAAACCATCGGCGTCAGGGCGACCCCATAGGTAGTTCTCTGGCGATCCCGATATGGTCTGCCATGTTGCGTACGGTTTAACGACGAGCTGGGGGGCCAGGCCAAACTGATACATCCTCAGCGGGGACGCGCCAAGGATCGCGGTAACAGCGAGGCTACTTGAGCAGACCTTAAAGATTGGCGGGTACATACTCACCCCTGAGCAGCCTTCTTGGCTGCGCGCTTGATGGCCCTATCGATGCCTTTCTCGTATTCAGATACGAAAGTGCTTGTGACTTCTGCGATGTTGTCTGCCAGAGCGCTTCGCATGAAAGGCTGAGCCCGCATGTCTTCTGTCCCGAACTCAAGAAGTCTCCAGTGCGGCGTCGGGGCATTCGCAGTCTTGTCCGAGCGCTCCCCTTTCTTGGGAAGAACGGCACCATGCAGAACGCCAATTCTGAACCCTAAGTCGCCCGTGCGTTTGAACAGACGGCCGTTCCAGCGCAACGCGATATTGTCGGAAATACTCCGGCCGGTTCCTGGATCGTCGATTTTTGCCGCGCCTTGTTTGGCCGCCTGCACTACGATCATTGCGGCCTTACGCAAAGCGGCGCGCCCGCCTCTCCGCTTCACGTCATCAGTAACGGAGTCCAGCTTGCCAAGCAAGGAATCCAAACCGGTGATGCTGAACTCAACGCCATCAGCCATGGAATCTCCGGAACGCAAAGCTGGTGATCCCCTCGCGCCCGAGATCGGATTCGCGCTCGTTGATCTCGACGCACCCGAAGTTCATCTTTGCAAACCAGCCGATTAGGCCGCGCACGCTCCAATAGTGGAGGTGTTCGCCTGGCTTGAAGTGCTTCGACTTCAGGCAATCGGCCTGGTCCTTGTAGACGGGCATGGAGACGAACAGCCACTCGCCAACATGGTCGAGCAGCTTCTCCGGCTCGGGAATGTGTTCCAGGCTGTCCCAGCAGGTCACAGCCTCTGCGTGGTGCTGGTACGGGTCGTAGTAGCGCTCCTGCGCCCTCAGCCAAGCCACCGCTTCCGGATTCACGTCAAAGCCCATCGCGCCGGACTCTGTGACGAAACGGCCTCCGCCGATACCGATGTCTACCACCTGGCCGGCAAAGTGACGGCGCACCAGATCAATACGAGCCTGGGTCAGCGCAGCGCCCATCGGGGTAGCGTCAAGCAGCTGGTACTTCTCGAAATACGGTCCCGTGTAGTCCATCGGAGGGCGCGGGTGGAAGCCCATGCCAAGCTCTTCAGACCAGAGCAGGCAGTCGGTCAACACAGGCGGCAAAGCGTGCGTCATGCCTGGCCCTCCTGCTCACTTTCGAACAAGCGGAAGAAGTGCTGTTTGAGTCGTTCGTAACCTGCTTCTGTCAGGCAAAGGTCAACATACTCCCGACCGTCAACCAAATAGGAAGAGAGCGATTCGAGGTCAACAGTCGGGATCAATCCCTCATCGGAGCCGAGAGCGTATTTCGTGGTCATGGTGTCATCTCGATTTGAAGTGCGTCAGCCCACTTCGAAAATTTTCTTTCGTAGTCGGTGATTCTCTTGTCGCAGTTGTGTTCTTTGAGGGTGCAGCGGCAGAACCTGTCGGGGACCGCGAAGGTGATGCGGGACAGGTCCATGCACTTGTCGGTGATGTGTTCCGGCGAGTTGTAGCCGCCCTGGCCGCCGCAGATGATCCAGGCCGGCCGCTTTGCGGCGATGGCGGCCGGCACGATCCAGCCAATGCCGCCAATCACTGCGTCGGCGTATTGCAAAAGGGCAAGTAATTTCTCAACCGGCAGTTCACCCTTATGGAACTGGATGTCTGCCGGAGGAAGTGGATCGATCGCCCATTCCTTACCCGGCTCCAAGTCCGCCACAGAAACCACTTTCCAGCCCCTGCGGCGCATCTCTGCGGCAGCGCTTGCGATGTACTCAGGAAGTGGGTTGCGCGTGTCTGCACGCCACTCAGCGCGAACCGTCGCCGGGCGAACCAGGACATAGCGCCCTTCGACCGGTGATGGACCGAAGTCTGGCAGATCAAACGCACCTGGCTCGCACCGGAAAGCTTGGCGCAAGCCCTGGATGATCGGCATCTGGCCGTAGGCGATTCGGAGCTGACCGCCACCGAATGGCTTATGCCACTGCGCCGGGCGCTGGACGTTCTTCGCCTGCGTGCGGAGCTGGGTACTCGGACGCACGCATTTCACATCGATGTCTGCATAGAGCTGAGGCCACGGCGTTTCGAGATAGGCTCCAAGGTGCTTCTTCACGAACGCGCGGGCGTAGATATTGTCACCAAGGCCAAGCATTCCGCGGATGAACAAGTGACCTCCTAGCGTCCGTCCGTCAATCCATCAGAGCAGCGCAGTCTCCATTCACGCCGAGCGGTGACATCGGTCTCTGCGCTGGTGATGTTGTAGACCCGGCCGTCCCAGATGGCCCGCCAGGTGTAGAGTTCCAACCGCTCAACGGGGAACCATCGACAATTGATCCTGGCAGTGGTCTCCGCCTGCGTAGCATCGGCAGCGATCAACTCGCGACCTGGTCCAGTCAGAACCTCGGCGGGAAGGTCGGCGCGACCGGAGAACAGAACGGTCTCCCAGGTCGTCACCATTTCCCCTGTATCAGGGTCTTGTGTTTGGACCTGCCGCTGAAACTGAATGCGGTGGCGCATACGGTAGGCCAGCATTCAAACCCCCAAGCCGCATCGGTACGGCATCAGCTTCACCTCGGCCGCCTTACGCAGCGTCGCGATTTCATCGGGAGCAGCCTGATAGCTGGCCTGAAGTAACAGAAGCACTCCGATGACCACGCTAGGCGGAAGGCCCGGCTCGCTACTGACAGCCTCACTACTCTCTTCGCAGTTGCAAAGGCCATCAAGGGACTGGCGCCACATGAACTGGCAGGCCTCGTCCTCCGCTCCATCAAGCAGCAACTGGAGCTTGGCGTCATCCCAATCGTGGATCACATCAAGAAAGGACTTTGCCGTATCAAGCGGGATCAGGCTCATTCAGCGCGTCCTCCAGCGGTCTACGCGCGAAACAGGTAAGCGCCGTTTCGCGTGTGCAATTGATGATTTCTATCCCAGGGTTCTTGCGCTTCAGGTTTTCGAACTCTACCGGCCACTCGGATATCTTCCCTGCACTACCCAGTCCTCTGGGGTGATCACCATGCCAGTGAGACATCCCACCAGTTTTCTGCATGTCGTAGCCGAGAAGGATGATTCGCTTGGCGCCCCTGGCTATGGCCAAAGAAACTGCGCCGCCGCCTGAGTTTCTGTAGTGCTCGATGCGTGCCGTCTTGATGCCGAATGGATTGGCGCTGAGCGTCAGAAGCTCACCGCAGAAGTTTGCTTTAGCCTCGGCGGCGTATCTCTCCCACCAGACTTTATCCATTGCCCACAGCGCATCAGCCCAGGGAGTCAGTCGGAACGTTGTGTTCGTGCAGATGGCCGCCCTCTGCGGCGAGGAGTTCCGCCACTCTCGGACTCGTTCGCAGTCTTCTGCTGTGAGGCTGGGGCCGCTTGCGATGCAGACGGCGACTCGCCAGCCACAGGCTTTGGGATCTCTGATTCCACAATCTGGCAAAGACCGCGCGCCGCCAACTGGCGAGCCAGATGCTCGGATGCAAGGTATGCATCACCACCAGCCTTTCTCACGCGACCGCCGTCCAGGTATGAGCGAATTGGCTTGATCATTACGTCAGGCATAGTCACCTCAAGTGAAATGTCCTATCAATCGAAATCAGGATTCGATGCCGATCAATTTATTAGACTTTGATTGATTTTCTCTTGCTGGAATAACCCTTAGATTAAACTCATTATGAAGCCCGCAAACTATAGGACTCTGTAGAGGATAAATATGATCAACATGATGGGCAATTCCTGTTTCAATCGTCCTTCTTCTGGCCTCGGCATAAAATCCTTCCACAACCTCCATGTCCGCCCACTTTGGCGTAGCATTTATCTTTCTGGCCTGCCTTTTCCTAACTAAAGCTGCCACCTTCTCTGGGTGCATGGCGCGATACTCTTTCTTTTTCGCAAGCCTCTTCTCGTTGTGGAGAGCCCAATCCCTCTTGCTAAATTCTGATATTTTTTCTCTGTTCCTCTCCCGATATTTAGCTCGCAGCAATCGCTTTCTATCAGGATTATTTCTTTCCCAAGCCCTGGCTCTTTCCTTGTATCTCTGGATATTTGCCTGGTAGTTTTCTTTCCTTTTCACCTGCTCTGCTTCACGGTTATTCTTATATCTATTTGCAAGCCTACTCTTGTCACAAGACTTGCACTCCGTAGCCAGGCCATCACTCTTTGATCTGTTCTTGTAAAAGCATGACTGCGGCAAATGCTCTCCACAGCCCGTGCAGCGCTTAAGAAGAGACATGCTCAGATCACCCCATGGTTAAATCGGGCTCGCCAGATTGGCGAGCCCGTATTCCCTTAGCTGGAAGTGAGAGAGCCAACTACAAACGCCTCGGGGCGATAGACCGCGAAGGCCAGCCGCTCCTCAGCGCGGATGGTGACCATGTTGTTCTCGAAGTCCTTGTCGTTCTCGGTGGAAACCAGAACCTCGATGTCCATGCGGTCGAAGATCTGGGCGCCGAGAGAGAACGCACCGGTCAAGAACTCGTCCTGAGTGATGGCCTGGGTTTCCACCACCGGCAGACGCCAGAGGGTCGGAGTGGTGCCGTTCTGCGGGCTGCCGATGATGTAGCGGTTCTCGGCGTCCTTGGTCAACTCGATCAGCGCCCAGTCGATGGGGTTGAGCACGATACCGCTGGCCGGGAACTCGGCCAGTTGCGCCTGAAGGATCGCGAGCCGGATGCGGTCGATTCGCTGCTCGGCGGTTACCACTACGCCACTCGGCGGAGCGTAGGCCTGCGCCTGCGGAATGATACCGTGCAGATTGGCACCGGTTCCGTTTCCGTAGAGCAGTTGACCTTCTTCGACCAGCATCAGGCCGTAACGAGCGCGCGCATCGATGTAGCTCTGCAAGGCCGAAGCGTCGTCCAGGATCTGGCGACTTGCCTTGAACAGGTGTGCGATGGTGCGAACCGGCGCGTTTTCCAGTTCGAAGAAGAGGTCAGAGTACGGCTTCTGGGTGCCTTCCGAAACAGGAGCGGCATTGTTGACGAAGCCGGTTTCGCGGACGTACTCGACGGAGTTCGACTCAGTGGTGCCCGGCGCAACCAGGTCGCGGATGGTCAGCCGACGCTGCGGAGCTGCAACGACACCAGGGCGACGATCAGGAGCAACCAAGGCACCACCAGAGCTGTCGATGGAAGTGATGGCCGAGCGCGGCATGGATACGCGATGCGAACCGCGCAGGGAACTGGTAACACCCTGCTCTTTCAGGCTCTCTGCGACCATTTGACCGGCGGTCTTCGGTGCTTCCTCGCCGCCGTCACGCTTCTCGTTGGCCAACATGGCTTGTTCCGCGGCGCTCAGTCGTGCTTGCAGTTCGCCCTGAGCGGTCAGCAGTTCGTCGACCTTGGCGCGGGTTTCCTTGTTCATCTCGCCGAAGTTGGCGATTTGGGTGTTGACCTGTTCGGCCTGGGATTTGATCTGATCGCCGACCTGCTTGAGGCTGGCGTTCAGTTCGCCGATTTGTTTCTCGAAGTCGCTCATTGCGATTCTCCTTGGAGGAATTTAGTGATGTCTTGTGCTGCCCGTAGTGCAGCGGAGAGGTCAGGAGCGACAGCGCCAGGCATATCGGTCGGGGTGTCACCACCCCCGCCAGCAGCGCCAAGCATGCTGGTCTTGAAGTCGTTGATGAGTTCATTGCGCTGGCTTCGCGGCATTCCGCTGCGAGCCAGGGCGGCATCCATCCGGCGCTTGGCCAGGATGGCTTCGCTGCGGTTGCTGGGAGCGCTGGATATCTCGTCGGACTCCAGGAAGGCATCTGCCCACCCTTTGTCGACGGCTTCACGCCCGCCGATCCAGGTCTCGGCGTCCATCTGCTTCACGATGTCGTCGATATCGATGCCGGTGCGCTGCGCGTAAATGTCAGCCAGCGTCATGTCGAATGGCTCCAGCCAGTCGGCGATCTCACGCAGGTCGTTCCGATTGCCCATGGCGATCAGCCAGGCGTTGTGGATCATCAGGAAGGCGGCGCGGCCAATGCGGATTTCATCCCCTGCCATGGCGATAAAGGAGGCGGCAGAGGCAGCCAATCCGATGATGTTCACCGTGACCTTGCCCTTGTGCTCGCGCAGCAGGTTGTAGATGGCCAGCCCCTCGAATACGTCGCCACCCGGGCTGTTGATGTTCACGGTCACATCGACATCGCTGCCGATAGCGCGCAGCGCGCCGGCAATGCGTTTCGCGGTTACGCCCTCGCCGGTCCACCAGTCGTAACCGATGGGCTCGTAGATGGTGATGGTGGTGTCGGGGTTATCGCCGGACGCGGCGCGAAGCTCAGGACGCCATGCATCCAGCGCTTTTGGCGCCAGGTCGCACTGGACGCCCGAGCGCGGGCGAGCCTCCGGCGCTGCCGGAAGATTTCGCAGAGTCATGGGTTACTCCTGTGTTTCTTCGAAGTCGGGCCCAGGAACTTTCAGTCCTGCACCATGCTGATTTACGAGCTGCCGCGCCTCGTCGGCGGTGATCATCTTCCCAACGCCGAGGTAGGCCTTTTGAACCGCCTCTACGGCGGAGAGCTTTCTTTCGTTGCCCCCCCTAGTTGATCGAGGGGGACCAGGTTGGATTGGACGGTGAGTATGTCGCCACCGGGAAGCTCTGGAAGGTTCTCTTTCCGGCGACCCTCGTTGCGGGTCATGAATCCGTTTTGCGCCATGGTGCTGTACCAGGCAGCGCGACCAGCGCTATCAGCCTTCAGGAACCCCTCAAGTGAGAACTCGGCGTAATAGCGAATCCGCTCGGGCGCAGTTAGCAGCCGCTTGTTGACGCACTGCTGAATCTGGTTGGTGATCGAACTGATCGAGAATGTCAGGAAAGCGAGCATCTGCTGCTCAAGCCCGGTACCCCAGTTGCTCCCCTTGTCGGTCTGGCCAATCATCCAGGGCGGTACCCCGAACCATCTGCAAATCTCAATCACGCCATGCTCTCGCGTCTCCAGCAACTGAGCATCAACTGGGTTGATGCCGATAGTCTCAGGGGTAATACCCTGCTCCAGTACAGGGGACCTCCCGGCGTTCATGGCGCCAGATACGGACTTCACGTACTCCCTGAACTCCTCCCTCTGCGCAGGCTGGAGAATGCGGTCGACCTTGAATGCGACCGTGGGGAGCAGTCCGTTCTTGAATGTGCCGTTGGCGGCATCCTCCGCCGACATGACCGAGCCGAAGACATCGACGCCATACCGGATGGCAGAGAGACCGACTCTGCCGTCCAGCGTAAACGCCGGGATGTGCAGCATGTTTGCGCGCTCGATCTCTCTACGGGCACCCTTCTTTGGCGTGTAGAAGTACTTCAGCCGACCGTTGTCATCACACTCCAGGTCGACCCTCGACGGAAGCAGGAAGTCCAGCGCAGCAGGCCTACCGGCAGCACGACGAATCTCCGCGTATGCGTTCCCCCAAAGCAACATCGATGCGACCATGGCTTGCCAGAACTGGAAGGCCGTCATGTCGTCATTGGGGCTGTTGTGAACAACATCGTAGAGCGGGAACGACCGAGCATCGACTCTGCTCCCGTCCGCTTTCCGCTCGTACACTCCAAGCGGCAGGCCGGCGACAGAAGTAGAGATCAAGCGAACGCAAGCCCATACCGCGGACAGCTTCATTGCCTTGTCGACAGTGACCTTCTTCCCACTCGAGGACTCTCGCCCCAAGAACTGCGACCAGAACGCGCCATCTGTCAGGCGGATGGTCTTATCTCCCCAACCGAACAATGAAGCCCTGGGCGCAGACGTAGCACTGCTCAGGACTTTTCCGAGACTCTTACTCACTGGTCAGCCCCTTGCGAATGAACGCCGCGATAGCGAATGCTGACGCTGCACCGGAAATGAGCGCCCAGCCGAGCCCCAGCAGCACGAAGGTTCCGGCTACGAAAAGAGCCAGACCAAGGACGCCAAAGAAGAGGTAGAGGCCAGTAGCGATGTTCATGCGATGATCGGGTTCCGTATGGCGTTCATGAAGTCGTCGCCGTCATCAACGCCGGCAACCAGGGCGCGCCCCATAGCCATGATCAAGGTCACTGGACCGTCGATCTTGCAGTTGGGGTCGTTGTCGTTTTCCTTGCGCGGGTAGATGTTTTCCTTGGCATCGATCTTTGCCGCCACATTTCCCATCATCCAGGTCATGACTGGGTTTCCGTCATGCCAGAGCGTCCGCGCGATAACCCGCGCCTCCACCTCCTTCATCGGGTCGCTCATGTTCTTCACCGTCTGGTTGAAGTCCACGACCGGGATGGATGTGTTCGAAAGCCGGGTGATCAGGTAGTTGGCCTGCCAGTCGTCGAAGGCGACATCCTGCAGGTCGACCTGCTTTGCCAGATCTAGGATGTCCGCCTCAATGAATGCGTAATCGGTCATGCTCCCGGGCGTCAGGATCAGGTGACCTTCAAGTGCGAAGTTCTGATACTTCTCGTTTTCCTCGGCGGCAGCCTCTGGAGCGTAGAAGCGGGGAATGCAGTAGAACTGTCCCGCCTTCTCGAACAACATCACAAGAGCGGCCACGTCTTTCTTGCTCGCCAGGTCCAAAGCCATCCAGCAGCGGCAGCCGGCCATGTCCGCAATCGTGAAGTCGCGCTTCTGCCGCTGCCAGGCCAGCATGTTCATCCAGACCGTCCTAGCTCCCACCCACTGGTTCAGGTGCTTGGTGCGGAAGGCGTTCTGCTTCGACGCCGAACGCTTGGCCTGCTGGAGCTGGGCCAGGAGGAAGTCAGGGAATACCGACACTCCGTAATTCGGATTGGCCTTGATCAGGCTGGCCGGGTCATCCCACGGGTCATCCTCGTCGATCGTGTAGATGATCCCGAAAATCGTCTCATCGATCGTCTGACCCTCGAGAATGCGGATCACGTCCCGTCGCTTCTCGTAGCAGGGTCCGCCGAGATTCGATCCCGCCGTCGTAATGATCGACAGCAATGGCTGTTCTCGTGCCCCCATGCCGGTCTGCATGGTGTCAACCAGGGCATCCGTGTCGTGTTCGTGGTACTCGTCCACCAGGGCTGCGTGGGGACTCGCACCGTCCCCTGGGTTGCCGATAACCGTCTCGAACTTCGACATGTCCTCCATGACGAACATGGGGCCAGGGTTCTTCTGGTTGCCAGAAAGCTCGATACCGAATCGGTTACGCAGGTTCTCCAGCTTGTGCGCCATCATCCACGCCGGACGGAAAACCTCGAAGGCCTGCTTCTCGGTGGTGGCGCCGGAGTAGACCTCGGCCCCCGACTCGCCATCTGCGGCGAATAGGTAAATGCCTCGTGCGGCAAGACGGGCCGACTTCCCGTTCTTCCTGGGAATCTCTTCGTAGGCCTCGCGGAACCTGCGCTTGCCGGTGTCCTTCTTCACCCAGCCGAAGATGTTGGCCTCGATGAATACCTGCCAAGGCTCGAACACTAGCTTCGACTTCGAAGCGCTCCATTTGCCTTTGGTGTGAGGCATGAGCTGCATGAACTTGACAGCACGATCTGCCTTGGCCTCATCGAAAACGTATGGCCAATCGTCATCGCCCTGGCGGTCCAAGTCATTCAGGAAACGCTGGCATGCAAGCTTCACATACCGGCACGCAACGATAGCCCCTCCAACGACATCGCTAGCGTACTGTCGCGCAATGTCGCTGGGGTTCATCTCAGAAATCCTCGAACTCGTCCTTCTCCTTCGGCTTTTCCAGGCCGAACTTCTGGCGGTCGGACGGCGTTAGTCCAAGCCGGGCCAGGTTTCCGATCAGATGGGTGTACTTGCCAACCGCGAACTCAGTCGGATCGGCGCGGTATTCAGCAAGTAGGTTCGCGGTGACCTCCAGGATGATCCGGTCCGATCCCGTCAGAACGCCCTTGATCGACTGAGCGCACAACTCTTTCCATGCGAGACGAGCGGGGCCTTGCAGATGGATTGGCGCTTCGCCGACATCCCCCTCGCCCTTTGCTGGCTCCTGCCGGTAGCGCTGAGGGTTCTTCTTGTCCGCGCCCTTGAACTTTGCGACCTCGGCAGGCTGCTTGTGACGGGCCATTCGGAAACCTAAATTCTGTGGAAATGGAAAAAGACTTGGGGGCGCGGTGTCCTAACGAAAGGTTCTAAGGTTTTGACCCGCCCCACCCCTATAAATGAGAATTTTTCTCATTAAGCTCGATTTTTCGGTAAAAACGCACGAAACCAGTGGAAACCACTGACGTCGTTCGTAAATATCTCGATATCGTCGTGTCCGCGCGCCGAGAGAGCCCGACTATTTCCTAGATGCCGCAGACTCTCTCGCCGTCTTCCTCGCATGACATGGGTGGCCAGCAATAGCCATCAGGTTGGAGTCATCGTCTGTGCCGCCCTGGCTCAGCGGGATGATGTGGTCCACCTCTGTGGCGATCCTCTTCATCCCCTTGCACTCTGGGCACTGACACATGTAGCCATCCCGCCTGAGGATGCGCTCTCGCTTGCGACGCCACGGTCTGCCACCACGCCCATTCCCCCACGCCTTGTCCTCTACCTCGTGCTTAGTCACTCCCTTGGACTTGGGCTTGGTGTGACGCTGAGGGAGGTCAGGCACTTCCGGATACCTGATTGCCGGCTGCCTGATCCGGCGGGGTCCAGCCTTGCCGCCTAGCTTGTGCCGGTCTGAGGAACGAGAGCTTGCCGCCTTGCCATTCATCAGGATGGAGGGCCAACAGTCCGGAGCGCAGCAGAGGCTCGAGAACCTTCATGGCGCTCACTACCTCGCCGCTGTACCCAGCAATGTCATCAGGCGTCCAGGGCCGATTGGGGTTGACCTCGACTCCTGCAGGGATCGGGTGACTCTTCATGAGGGCGTTCCTTCATCAGACATCCCGATGAGCTTCGCGACCATCAGGGACTCAGCGAAATCATTTGCGTTGGCATCTCGCCAACGGGAGAGCCCGCATACGTGGTAGATCAACTCCCGGCCAGGGAGCGGGCTTTCGGGGCGCTCGATCTTGTAGCGAACCTGGACAACCAGCTTGCCGAACCACCCGCGGCGGACTCGAACAGCAGCTATCTGGGTTTCCCTGGCGGAGCCCATAAACGTCGACATCATCGCTCCCCTGGCGGTGTTGCCAAAAGGCTATTACTGCGTACCGGCTGATGCCCTTGGATCGGTGTTCCATCGAGATAGCTGGTCGGCATGGCGTCAGGATCCTCGCCATCTTCGGCGAGAGCCTGGATCAGGAGGAGCAATAGCTGATTGGTCTTGCGCTGCTCATCGAGGAGGTCGCGCAGAAGGAGTCGAACCTCCTCTCCGGCTTCATTCATCGCTACCTCCAGATCGCTTCGGCTTGGCGGCCACAGCAGAGGCCGCGCGCTCCATGGCAACTCGTGCCCACTTCTTCGCCCATTCGCGTGTCTTGTTGCAGAAGGTGCACTTGGTCATCAGCTGCGCCTTCCCTTAATTGTCTCAAGATATGCATCGTATGAGATGCGCGACTCCATCTCTTCGCCGCAAAGCCTTACCCGCTTGTTAACGAGTGCGAACGTGACCGTGACGGTTGGAACAGGACCATCGTTGCTGACGCTCAACGAAAGCTGGCCAGGGAGCGGCTTCCCGTTGCTGTCACACAAAATCAGGCATGTGCCGGTGTTCTTCAGTAGAAGCGGAGCATCCATCAGTACACCCTCAGAATGTGGGCCAGGTTCCCCCGCGCACGACAGACAAGGCCGAGCAGGATCGCCAGCACCAGGGTCAGCCAAGGGGAGACAGGATTCAGTCTGTAGCCGTGGAGTGCATCGAGCATCACGCTCAGGGCGAAGCACCCACTACCAACGCACAGCAGGTAGGCGAGCCAGGAAACGCCCCGGCGATACCTCGCGCCTTGCCGGCGGTATGTCGCCAACCGCATGCAGATGGCGCCGCAAATCATCGCGGCTACCAGAGTCCAAGGGTCAACCATTACGACCTCCAAAGCGGTCCGCTATGAAGCGGAGCCAACCAGGCGTCTTCCCCCCCTGCACCCACTCCAGCAAGCTGGTGCCCACTGCGACGCAGAACAATGCCCCACCAAAGGCGACCAGGCCCGATGTCCTTGCCCACTCCCGCCCGATGAATTCGCCGGCGACGTAGTAGCCAACGATCCAGGACGCAGCGAAGTAACCAAGGCGAGCCCAAGCCGAGATGTCCTTGGCATACACCACGAAGAAGATAGCCCCAGCAAAAGCCCCGATCACTGCATTGGCATCAATGCCAGGGATCAACGCAGACGCACCAATACCGACCAAGCCGGCGACTGCTACCGCACCACTCGGCTCGGCCATATTCACGTACTCCAGATGCAGAAAAGCCTAGGTCATTGCCTGGGCCTTAGAATTTCAGATGTAACCTAGGCGAATGCCGATGGGTCCATCGACGCGATCACGTCTCTAGCGATCATTTCGTACAAGTCGCCAAGCTGATCGCCTGGGAAGTCAGGCCCAATGGAAACAGTGATAGGTCCCGACCTACCTTTAATCTCCACCATGTACCGGCCCGACTCTTTTCCGATAGAGGCCTGAATAAGGATTCTCTTTTTGGGGTAGGAGCTGGGGTGTTCGTCAACCAACAGGCTGATCGTGAATTCCACCTTTCCATCCGCTCCGCTGAACTGAGGGGCCAGAGCCCTTACGAAGCGGTCTCCATCCATGCTGCCGACTTGGACATAAGGCTGCGCATCCTCGCCGGGAACCGTCACCTTGTGCTGGTCAAGACGGAGATGCCGCTCGAATCCAATATAGATGGCCCACGCCTTCTTCTGAAGGTCAGACCAGTAGGCGTCCTGAGCGGCCTTGTACTTCGTGTATGCCTCACGTATTTCGAGAAAATCAGTCATCACGCCATCCTCTAGCAGATCAACGAGAATGGCCATGATATGTCACCCTGACATCTATGTGCATGGAGCGGCTCGCGGGACTTGAGCCGCAGAATAGGTGCCGGACTAGCCGGCGTCACGCCCGCAGAGCAAGGAACCGGGGCTTTCGCCTTGATCGCCATAGGCGACCCTTGCTTTCTTCTGCCGCATGCGTGAATGCCGGGCTTCCACCGGCTCCCACTTCACTTTAACGCCTGCGTGTCCAAGGCGATCCCGGAGTATTAGGTCGCGGTAGGGCCGGGCACCCACCTTTGACCATCCTCGGCCGCGTAGTCGCAACCCAGAAGGATTCAGATCAGAACTACTACCGCTCCAACCAGGAGCAGCAGGACCAGCGCGCCACCGCCGATACCCTTGAGCAGCCAAACATCTTTCGATTCAGCAGACATTGCAGAACTCCGTAGATGGATGGAAACAAAAAGCCCCGGCAGATGCCAGGGCTTCGGTGGTGACTTTCGCCAGAGGCGAATTTGTCACGATGGAGATAAGTCTGCCTCAGCCGGACATTTGTCGTCAAGCAGCATTTTTCATCATTTTTATCGCTGAGGAGACAGGCACAAGCGCTGCCTTGTCGAGGTCATTGCAGGCATCAAAACAGGACTGAATGAATCCCTCCCACTCCCTGGTCCATTGCTCTGACGACAGCTCAAGTCCGTGAATCTGGAGCAGCCATGCGCGGAACGACTCAGGGCTCGGGCAAGGATCAACACCTTCGCTCTGCCCGCCCTGATGCATGCGACGGTACCGGAACAAGACTCCCGCAGCGACATAGCGCGCCTTCTCGAATTTCTTCGTGTACATCCTTGGGCCAGTTTCGTACGCGACCCTGAACACGATCTCTTCCGCAGTCTCCTTGTCGTCTTCTCCGGCCATCGGGCTGTACATGTGATTGCCGAACACCTTCAGGTGCGCCGGGAGGGTATCGATCGCCTTTTGAATCACGCCGGCGAGCGCCTGATGAACAGCCCGAGGAGTGCTAATGTCGCGCTCAGTTCTGGTCTGGTGGATTCCTGGCACGAAGGTGTGCTGGCTGTAGGAGACAGCCTCCCCATCATCATCGATCTCGGTGATACGGCGCCGGACATATCCGCCAGCTTCGACAATTCCAAGAGCAGCTCGCTCTGCCGCCTCAGCCATGCCGCTGTTCCAAGGGGTATAGAACGCATCGTGCCAGGCAATGCGCGCGCTGTTTAGATTCATGCCGTTGCCCTCTTCAGTTCGCGCACCCAAGCCCGGAACTTGGCCTTCAGCGCTTTGATTTCTTCGATGGTCAGTTTCAGGGGCTCATGAGGGCCTTCCAGCCACTCGACCTTGTCGGCGCCGATCTTGCGCACCAGGTTGATCCGGTAGTTCACGATGTCCCCTGACTTGTGGTTGTTGCATGGGGCGCACTGCTTGTGAACGTTGAGCGGCTCGAAGCGAAGCTCTGGGCTGGCGGCAACCGTGCGGTAGTGCCCGGCGTGGTACTGCCCATCGTGGTGGCGGCCACAACTGATGCACGGCTGGTCGGCGTCGCGCAGGCGAATGAATTCGTTGAACGCCTGCTGAGCCTCGCGCAGGTGATCCGCCTTACTCTTCAGCCTCTCCTTCCGAACCTTGATCTCCCGCCGCTCTCGGTCGGCGATAGCCTTCCGCGCCCGCTTGGCGTGCTTGTCCTTGATGGCCAGGGCGCAGGCCGGCGAGCAGACCTTTTGCGTGCTGCTGAAGCGAGGGGTGAACTCCTGGCCGCATGCAGGGTTCTGGCATTTCTTCGGTTTGAGCTGGCTGGCGGATAGGCTCATTGAGGCTCCCCCGAAGCCAAGGCTTTCCAGCAGTCGGTGAAAGCTTTGCTGAAGTCGCCGTAGAGCCTGGACGATTCCTGCCGGCAGGCCCGAACCCCTTCGCCGACTGCCTCGCATACGGCCACCACAAGCGGCACCCAGCCAAAGGCGATCATGATCATCAGGACAATGAGCGCTCTTGGCCGAACAGGAACTCTCCGCATGGCGCGGAAGAACAAGCTGCGGCTCATAGCTCTTCTCCCGCGAAGTAGCCGAGCCACAGAGTGGCGGTCCCCATGAGCAGAACAATCCATCCGTTCACCGGAGTGGAGGTTTGCGTGTAGGCAATCAATGCAGCGACCAGCAAGCTTCCGATGGACAGTCGAGCAACCTTCGATCCGCTCATGCCTCAACCTCCTTCGTCTCCCTATCCCAGTAAGAGGGAAGCCCGCGAGCAAGAACCTCGTCGGTAAGGATCCGATCATGGGCAATCAGAGCCACGGCCTTCGCAGCCATCTTCTTACGCATGATGAAGGCGTACCTATTCAACCTTCTCCAGTTCCACTCATGGCGATCCAAGACCCACAGAGCAATGCCGATGCGAGGGTTCATGCGATCTCCTCCTTCGCCTTCTGCTGCTCGGGCTGGAAGTCCCATTTGAGGGGCATCAGTTCGTGATCCCCGTATGCCAGTACTTCTCTGCTGACTTCGGGATGTCGCACTATCCATCCGGCGGATGGTGCGACGAACCCGCGGGCGATCTCGTCGCCTTTTTTGAGTTCGCGCTCCAGCTCAACCACAGAACCCGCCGGGAGCGCAGAATCGTAAACCAGGGTCATAGCCATATCGCCCACCTTGAACTTGCTCATGCGAAAGTCCCCATCTGATCAGCCGCCGCCATGGCGTCAGCCTCGGTTTCGAAGTGAGAGGAAAGGACCAGCCGCCAGCAGGCCGCGAACACATCCCGGTAGAGGGGCTCAAAGGCCGTATCGTCCATGCTGGCCCAACTGATCGACTTAGCCTCCTTGCGCACACCGTCGGGGGTATGGATCAGGTGGAAGTGCCCGGCCTCGATGGTGATCCACTCCCGGAAAGCCTCTCGGCTCTTCTCGACTGCGGGGAAGCGGTCGGCGCGATCAGCCTCAAGCTTGGCGATATACGCAGCGACGGCGTTCTGCAATTGGCCAGGACGCCCATTCAGATCCTCGAAGTACTTGGCCAGCCCACGAATGCCACGCATCTCCTGGCGCGGCACAAGACCACCTTTCGGCTCCCAGTACTCCCATGCGAGATCCAGCATGGCGAAGAACTTGCCGTGGAACTTGGCATTGCGCATCCGGGTGAATTTCCCGTGGACGACCTGGCCGGCCTTCCACTTCTGAACAGTTTCGCGATCTGCCTCGGTCGCCGGGACCAGGCCCTGGGCTGTGCGGATGAGAGCGAGTTCAGCCACGGCTTGCCTCCTGTTGGCGGTCACCGGGCAGGCAAGCCATAACTTCCTGTCCACGACTACGAGCGACAAGGCAGGTCATGTTTGTACTGGGGTTGTAGAAGCTCCAGGCTGTTCCGTTCCCAGAAAATCGGTCATATAGATGGATAGCCAGTGCGGCGAAGCTCATTCCGATGATTGCTGACAGCATGTAAGTCCAGAACTTGTCGATCTTCTTGTCAGTCATGGCTCGCTCTCCGCTCACAGTTCTTGCACCGTCGCCAGCTACCAGCCGAGAACATCGGCGCCTTGTCGGTAGTAACCGCATCCGCACCACAGAGAGCTACCCAGTACTTTTCTCGCCCGTGCGGGCCAATGGTGTCGGCAAAGACCAGCTCGAAGTGGTGGGCCTTATTTCCGCAGAACGGCGCCTTGCCCCACCCTTTCTTTCCCGGGAGCAGACCGTCCGCAACCTGAGCGCCAAGCTCGTCGAGGAGTTCGAAGAAGTCAGTCACGGGGCGCCCTCCCCTGGAACCAGGCCCTATGGGGAGTGATACCGGGGATCATCTCCGCACGGCGACGAAGAACCTCGGCGCGTTCGTGAGGAACACCAGTCCTGTCCGAAACCCCATTGCGATAACCGTGCATGTAGGCTGCCGTGGACCGTTTGGCGCGCAGGCCATCCTTGCCGGCCATGTAGCCCTGGACCATTTCCCAATCGGCGTCCGAGTACATTTCTGGCTTGCGATAGTTCCGCATCACTCGACCTCCTCCGGATTGGATTCGGAAACTCCAGAACCACAAGGAACTGGCGGCCAATGGCCCTTGTCCTCGAGCAGTTCCACACACAGAGCAACACATGCATCACAGATAAGCGCCGACGGGCCTTTGATGAGCGCCTTTAGGTCGTGCTCGGACTCTCCGCAGAACGAGCAATAGTGCGTTTTAACATCCATCACACAGCCCTCCGCTCAGCCAGTTCCGCGCAGTCCCGGCACTTCCGAACCCCAGGGACGATCGAGCGCCGCGCTACCGGGATTTCCTCGCCGCAGTCTTCACACTCGTGCAGGCTCTCGCCGACGTACTTGACTCGGGAGTACAGTCGTTCAGCGAGTTCTCGCTCGGCGTAGTCATTGGCGATGTCTACGATATCCATGTCACTCGCCCTCCCCTTGCAGGCTCTTCAGTAGCGCCTTGAGCTGGCGATTGCTTTCCATCGACTTGGCGTTCGATTCGCGCTCCTGCTCAACCGCCAGCGCGACGTCCTCGATGCGATCAGACAGACGCTTCATGTGCTCGGCCATGCCGGCGAGCTCGTTTGCCAGTTCGCCCAGCATCTCCAGCGGGGAAGCAGAGCGCTTCGGCTCAGACTGGTTTTCGATCTTCTTCGCGGGTTCGCCCATCTTCGGCTCCTGAGGCTTGGTCTTTTTCTCGACTTGGATTCGTTGGTAGTGGTCAGTACCAGTGCGGCGGATCAATCCGGAATCGACCAGATCGCGCAGACAGCCCTGGACAATCCGAACGTCCGGCGTGCTTCCAGTCATGTTGCGGAGCGCGGTCAGCACCTGGAAAGAACGCCATGGCTCAGAGATCGGTACGCACTCGTAGACCTTCTTCGCGATGCCGGTCTGTCCCTGCATGAGGGACTCCTGTTTTGCGGGCGTCACTGCTCGATCCTCCCTTCAGGCCAAATGCTCTTCACGACCGCGAGCGGGTCGCAGTCCTCCATCAGAATCATCGTGAACGCCGGGCGGCCCGGCAGAACTACCTTCCAGCAGCGCTTCATGCGGCCTCCTGATCGGCTTGTTGTTGGGTGATCCCGGAAAATTCAATCCACTGGCGAGGCTTGTGCCCTTCGCGCTCCATGTACTGAGCTGACGCTGGGTCAAACCAGAGCGGAATGGTTTCCTCGATGCCGGTGAGGCGCTGCTTTGTGATGACCATCTTCACGTCGGAGTGAGATGCGTAGTACGCGCGGTCCTCTTCGCTTCCGTCCTTCATCGCGACCTCTTTCTTCTTGTTGCGCCAAACGGTGATCACGTTGTCGGCCAGGTCGGTGAGGATTGCGCCACCTCGAACGTCGAGTTTCCCCGGCAACTTGGTCTCGTCGTCAGCCTTTCGCGGGTGGGCGACCAAATGGACGTGGACGCCCATTTCGTGGGCAAAGCCAACGATGGCCTCCATGGCCTGTTTCTGGCCGTTGTAATCGTCCTCGGCCATGCCCAGCTTCGCCAGGCTGTCGACGACGAACTGCTTCACCCCGTATCGCCGAGCGGCATAGCGGAAGGTGTCGATCATCTCGGCGGTATTGGCAGAACCCATCTGGTTGTAGATCCACAGCCGACCTCCTAGAAACTCCAGGATCGCGTGGATGTATCCGCGAGATGGCAGGTTCATTCCCGCCGCCTGGCGAACCATGCGTTGCAGGGTGCGCTTGGCTGGCATCTCCATTGAGGCGATGCAGAACTTTTCGCCCTGGCGCATGCCGTGGAAGGCGAGGTAGTTCAGGAGCTGGGATTTCCCGTGCCCACTCCACCCGGTCCAGATAGTGACCTCGCTGTCGCGGAACCGAATGGTGTCGTGAGACTTCTCCCACGGGGTCGCCATCCCCATTACCACCGGGTTGCGCTCAAAGAACTCAGCACAAACGTCATCGGCGAAGGTTTCGGCTCCTACCAGCTTCTCCGGATCAAGGGTCTTGGCCTTGGCGTAGCAGTCGTCAATGTCGTCTCGTGTGTAGAACAGGGCGTCCAGGGCTTCGTTGAAGTCCTTGCAGCCCAGGTCAAGGATGCGGCAGCGCTCACGCCCCAGACGCTTGATCAGTTCCTCGGTCGCCTGCTTCCCAGCCTCGTCGTTGTCCATAGCGAGGTAGATCACGTCGAACCGGGAGAGCCGCAAGTATTCGTGCTCGATCCACGCCTGCTTCTCGCCCTTACCGCCCCCAAACGGCACCGACAACGCCGGACGACCGTACTGCCAGGCGGTCATGGCATCGATCTCGCCTTCGGTAATGGTCACCTCTCGGGCGCCTTCCGGAATCGCCTGCCAGCCGAACAGGCACGGCTCCGAATCCTTCGAGGCAAAGATTTTCTTCTTGCCGTTCTCGCGGTCGATGCACAGCGTTTTCCAGTGGATTAGGGTGCCGTCGCGCAGAAACGGAAACACGATGTCGCGGCCCTTCTCGCCGATCTTGAACGCCGCGATAGTTTCCGGCTTGAGCCCACGGCCAGCGAGGTAAGCCATGACCGGAGACTCATCGGCAGGCGCCTTGCACTTCGGTCGATCAGGCCGGACGTAGGCCTTCCTCGACGGTGCTTCGAGCTTGGGCTCGGCGATCCCCAGGTAGGATTTCGCCTCGGTGAGTGCAGTGCCCATGTCACAACTGCGAACTGCACGCCACAGGTCCAGCAAGTCGCCGGTTTCACCGGTCGAGAAGTCGCACCAGACACCTGCTTTCTCTCCCTTGAGGTGAACCCCCAGGCTCTGGCCCTTCTCGCCGTTCACGCTGCCTACGCGCCACTCCGAGCCCTCACGCTTGCCACCGGGCAGCAGGTGGTGAGCAACGTCAATCACGCGATCTGCAAGGCGCTGGGCGATCTGCGAGGGAGTCATGCCAGCCCCCTGGAGCGCAGGTAGTCCCAGCGATATCCGGAGGCACGATCGTGAGTTTCGTCGCTCAGGATGCGGCGCTTCTCGACCGGGAGGTCGATATCGGCTTCGTGCCAGAAGTAACCCGGCAGCAACTTGCCGTCCGGTCCGAGCCCTTTGCGGATCGATTTAACGTTCGAGGTCAGCAAGCCGGCATTGGAAAGCCATTGCAGTGAAAGACCCTGCCAGCCACGCTCAACTGCCAACCCGAGGGCATCACTCGGAGTGCACCCCTTCTCGGAAGCATCGGAAAGAACTTTCGCAATCCGACGCCACGAGGTTTCGGTCAGCGGAGCCTTCTTCGCCTGTCGGACGCGGAGAAAATCCCGGACAAGCTGTTCCGGCAAGTCGGGAAACTCGGTTTTGATTTCATCCAGCCCGATCAACCCGGAATCTTTTTTCGGCGCGGATGCGCGCTGCTCTACTGGTTCAATGATAGGTTCTAATGACTGGTTAGAGTCGCATACAGCTACTACCCCTCCCTGCACAGTGCTACTACCCTGGTCGCATGCAGCTACTACCCCCTGCACAGTGCTACTACCCCCTGCACGAATGAGACGGTAGATATTTGGGAGGTTGATACCGTCAACATTGCGGCGAACGATCTTCACCAGAGAGGCATCTTCCAGGGCCTTTATCGCCCTAATAACCGTGTCGCGACTCATGCCGGTGTCATCGGCCAAGGTATTTATGCTCGGGTGGCAATCCCATTGCTCATTCCCGGCATAGTTGGCGAGCATGATCAACACGAACTTCTCTCGTGTTGGGAGCTTCTGCTCAGTAGCCCACGCCATAGCTTGGAAGCTCATTGTGCGTTCCTCCGCAGGCGCTCCAGGTAACCGGCGCTATGCAGATTCTGCTCGAACCAAAGCGGCCTTGCGGGCCACACCATTCCAGGGTTACGGGCCTCAGTGGCTTGATCGCTATCCCAGTAAGAAAGGCATTCGCCATCGCCCTCGATGGTGTAAATGATGTCGATCAGGGGGCCGTAGAAGAATTCACGGGAACTGGAAATTCGCTTGTCTGAGAGCAAAGCATGGACACGGCGCTCCCAAAGGAACGGCTCCTGAACTTCAGCATAGAAAGCCACTTCGAACTCATGCGGAACACCAGTCCCGCGTGATAGTTCTTCAGCACGCTGACGCGGAGATCTAGTAGTCGCACCAACCTTATACAACCCAGGCATGGCAGGACTGGTCAGAACATAAACAAAACCGTATCCGCTCATTATTCGTCCTCCAGCGGGTTGCGCATGTCTTCGCGCATGGAGGCGGCGAGAATGCAGAGATCGCTTGTGAACTGGTGGAGTTGATCCAGAGTGACGATCACGATCTGTCCACCCTGGCAGATGGCAATGGAGTCCTTCACCGGACGAAGCTCCAAGGCGTTGTAAGTCAGCGTTCGAGGTTGCATAATTCACCTGTCACCTGATGTTGTTTTCCCACGCGTGATTCGGCTGCCACCGATCCACGCACCGACAAAGCCCTGTAGTAGTCGCTCAGGGCTTTGTTGTATCTGCGCCTCCACTCACTCGAACCCATACCCGCCAGCTCTTCAGCAGCGTTAGCCATTGCGGCGTAGTCAGAGTTCGTGAGATGAGGGCGCATGCTCAGACGCTCACCAGGCGAGGCTTGCGTCGCATCTGGTCAATCATCCGCAGAGCCTCTTCTGTCGCGGCGCGAGACTCAGAGAGTTCACGGTGAGCCTCTTGCAGCTCACCTTCATCAGCGCCATCAACCAGGCTCGCAATTGCCTGCTGTGCTTCTCCGTTCTCTTTGATCAGGGATCGGAGCATGCAGAGCACTTCCCGCTCGCCACCCTCTCCATCGATCAGGCGAACCGATACCCCGACCGGTGTCAGCAGGTCGCCCAAAGCCTGAATCTTCAGATCGTTCGGGAGAGCGGCCAGGATCGACGGCAGGAAATTTGCCGGAAGCAGGTTGTTGTCCTTCGTGGAGTCATCCAGCCAGCGGAACACCCGATCGGCATTCGCCTTCATCCTGTCCATCGCATCACGCGAGGGAGGGTCGAATACGATTCCGGTGGCGATATGAGCGTTGATGCGTTCGTGAGCCTCCACGATGTGCTGGACCACGGTCTCGCGGCTCCAGCCTTCGCGGCGGCGCCATTGGTTCACCACGCCGAGCAGCGTTGAAATCAGGGTGTGCGATTCGCTTCGCATGCTTTGTGGCCTCCCGGCCGGTAGATTGGATCGGGTTAGGCAACGGCCTTGGCGGAGTGAGATGGGAAGGCCTTAACCTCCTCAGCCGAGTAGGTTCCGTCTGCGTTTTCGGTGACATAGATGTCACGCCCGACCCGCAACGCCTTGTTCAGTGCGCCCTGGGTCAGTCCCAGCAGCGCAGCGGCCTTGGTCTGGCCCTTCTGGGCAGAAAAATCTTTGAGAGGAATGCGGTGCATAACCCAGGTCTCCATGGTTTATCCATGGACAAAGTATTGCCGGCGGTTATTTCAAAGTCAATGCCGGCGGCGATGGATACCTATCGCCTGCGGGAATACCCTTCGCACATGAGCGACAAGAAACGTGAAATCTCCCAGTGGGAGAAAGAGGAATGCGCCAAGCTGAAAGCTGCGCTGGAAGAATTCAACGCCGGGAAATCTCGGAAGGACAGCCTTACCCAGGGGAAAATCGCCGAGGCTCTCGACATGAGCCAGGGGTCCGTGAGCTCCTATCTCAACGGGTACAACGCGCTCAATGCGAGGTTTGCTTCGTACGTTGCCTCGCAAATCGGGATCCGTATCGAGTCATTCAGTGAACGGCTGGCAGCGGAAGTTGGGGAGATGGCCAAGGCTGTGCATGCAGAACCCGCAAAGGGGAATGTCATTCCTGCCGACTTTTCGAGGCAGAGAACAAAGAACGGGTTCATTGTCGTACCCCAATACGATATCGCTGCCTCCATGGGGAAAGGCTTGGCGCGCCCAGAATTTGATGTCGTGATCGACTCGATTGTCGCAAGCGTCGACTATCTATCTCGCAACGTCAGATATTCAGCACCAGACAACCTAGCGCTAATCACGGGCTATGGCGACAGCATGCAGCCTACGTTTTCGGACGGAGACATCCTTCTAGTCGATACCGGCATCACTGAGATAAAGATAGATGCCGTCTACGTTATGGCCCTGAAGGATGAGCTTTACATCAAGCGGATGCAGCGAAGGGCAGATGGCAGCTTTCTGATGATCTCAGACAACAACGCCTACCCGCCAATCGAGGTATCCAGCGCCGAATTAAAAAGATTCCAGGTGCTCGCTAGGGTCCTGCTGGCCTGGAATGCGAAGAGACTGTGATGGACACTTGGCGTTCAAGGAGAGAAACGATGGTCGATTTGCACGATGAATTTGGGGAAAGCCGAATTTTCCACGAGAAGCGCATAGACCGAAGGTCTGTCGATGCACTCGCAGGACTGGCCGCCGGGATCACTGCTGATGGGCATATCAATCAGCAGGAGGCCGAGTTCCTACAGGATTGGATCGCTACGAACCTGGTCCATCTTGACGATCCAGTGACCAACCTCCTCTACAGGAGGCTCTCAGACATGCTTTCAGATGGTGTGTTAGACGCTGATGAGTCCGCCGAACTGCTCGAGATTCTTAGAGGATTTGGCGGCCTATCTGCTTCCAAGCCGAAGCCGAGCGACAATACCTTCACCCCATCAAATGCTCTTCCGCTCAACAACCCAGCGCCAAAGCTTGAGTGGTCAGGTCACCTCTACGTTTTCACTGGCGTCATGGTCTACGGACCCAGGAAGCATTGCGAAGAGATCGTCGTCAACCGCGGCGGTGGAATAGCCTCAGGCATCAGCAAAAAGGTGCACTACCTGGTCGTCGGCGAGATCGGCAACGAGCAGTGGCTACACAGCACGTATGGAACCAAGATCAAGCGAGCTGTCGAGCTGCGCGAGGAAGGGCATCCCATTGCGATCATCAGCGAGAAGCACTGGCAAGCCTCGATGTTCAATCTGGTCTAGGTGAACCACAGCGTCATCGCATATGGGCCGCAGGCTCACAAGCACCGCATCATAGGCAAGGTCATCTGGCGGGGTGGGGATCTGTAGCTATGGGCGGATCATGTATCTGATGGCTGAGCAGGCCGCCAAATTTTCATTATTAATCAAGGAGTTATATGTGAAAAGAAGGTCTTTGCCGGCCACCCCAAAGCAATTCGCTCTAGATCTGGGTATCGAGGTTCAGCGCGATGTCAATGGCGTGGAAATGGGTATCCTGGAGAACGGTATTCCATTCCTAACCCAGCGCGGCCTTGCGCTCGTCACTGGGGCTCCGCGAAGCGCTATTCAGGAGATCACTCAGGAATGGGAAGAACACTACAATGACGATATCCTGTCGAAAGACAGAATATCGTTCATCAAGCAGTATTTGTTCGATCGCGGCTACACCGACCGCAAGCTTTTCATCGAGACCACGAGGGACGGAAGTCCTCACTACGCCTACCCAGATATCGTATGCATGGCGATACTGGAGTACTACGCATTCGAGACCAGAAGCCCAGGAAGGCAGGCCATCGATAGCTATCGACGCTTCGCTGAGTTTGGCCTGCAGCGATACATCTACGAATCTCTCAACTACACACCCGGCGACAGGTGGCAGTATCATCACCAGCGTGTATCCCTGCTGGCCAATAGTTCGCCGGATGGTTATTTCATCGTCTTCCACGAGATTACCGGCTTGATTGTCGACCTGATCACGGCTGATCTAACCGTTAATCACAAGACTATTCCGGACATCAGCGTTGGCCAGATGTGGGCGAAGCACTGGCAGGAAAACAACTTGGCGGCACAGCATGGCGAGCGAATTTCGTGGAAACACAATTTCCCGCCGCGCTATCCGCAAGCGCAAAGCAACCCACAGGAAGCTAAGGCTTATCCGAACGCTGCGCTTGCTGAATTCCGAAGGTGGTTCAGGAATGATTACTTGGTGACCAAGTTCCCAGCGTACATCCTGAAGAAAGCTCACCTACTTCAGGGTGGAAAAGAAGAAGCTCTTCATATCGGCTCTATGTACACTCCCAGACAGATTCAGTGACACGAAGCCCTGCACTACGGGCTTTTCGTCCCCGCCCGCCTTTGACAGATGCCCTCCGCCGGCCAGGGATGACAGGAGCCCGGCAACAGGCCGCACCTCGACTCCAGTGCGGCCTTTTCACATCAGCCGCGCATTTGTTACATTGAGGCGTCCTTGAAGGCACAACACCGAAAGGCCCAGGCCGCGCCGGAACCTTCCCCGGCGCAGCCTTTTCGTTCCCGCCCTTCCCTCCCGGTCCTGCGCTGAGTTGACGACCATCTTACCCCTGAGCCGAACTCGCCCCAGCGCTGCCCCTCCCGCCTGACACCGAATCCAGAGCCCGCCTAGCCAAACTGTGGCTACCCTCTCTAATCCCCTCCGAATAGAATCACCTGGCCATTACACATCGAGGAGGTTTTCCGTGGCCCTGATTAAGTGCAAGGAATGCGGCGCCCAGGTGTCGAACAAAGCCAAAGCCTGCCCATCGTGCGGTGCAAAGGTACCCAAGAGCGTTGGCGTCATCGGTTGGCTGTTTGTGATATTCATCGTCCTGCCTATCGCCTGGCAGTTTGGAACGGGAATCGACTCCTCCGGAGATGCGGCTCAGTCGCGACCATCCAGTTCGCAATCGGCAGCCACAAGCACTACTAAATCCCCTTGGGAGCGCCATGAATACAAGGACCCGATGAGTGATGAAGTAACCACAATGCTCACGCTCCAGTCGAAGACGTCAACCCTCTTCGATTTCCCATATCGGGTTGCAGGGGGTTCGTTCCTGAGCCTCACCTTCCGCAAGAAGGGCAAAGACCTGGACGCCTTCCTCAAGATCACCAAAGGGCAGATGCAGTGCGGTTATCGAGACTGCGGGTTCGTTCTTCGGGTCGGTGAAGGCAAGGCGCAAAAGTGGACCGGGGTCCGCAGCTCCACCAACGACAGCGACCTCATGTTCGTTCGGGACGCTAAGCAATTGGAGTCCATCGTCAAATCGAACAAGCCTTTCCGGATCGCCATAGAGTTCTTCCAGGCAGGAGAGCGCGTTTTCGAGTTCGACCCAACAGGCTACCCAGGCCTATAGCAGACAGAGACGTTCCCAAGCCCGCCTAGCGCGGGCTTTTTCATGGTCGCAAGAAAATATATCTCCGGCGGTATTGACTTATGTATATCCGGCGGCGATAGTTAATCCATAGCCGCAGCCAATACGCGGCCCAGGCCACCGAGCCGACCGCTCTTTCGACAATTTGGGAACCCTCTGCTGCGCCAACGTCGCGAGACGCTGGGAGAGGCAAAAGACGCAGCCCGAGCTGGGCCGGACAGTCCAGCCGTGCAAGCCCATGCGTTGCACGCGACGTCGCTCAAGTCACCTGCCAATAGACCAAAGAAGCAAACGCAGGAGTGGGAACGAACCCCGACAAGGAGAAGCGACCGAGACGAACCGATTTCTCAGATGCCCTTCGCCATCCCGGGAGGGGCATCGAAGAAGTCAACACGCCCTGGAGGGCAAGACGATGAATGAAAAGGCCTCACTGGCTTTACGTCAGTCTCTTCGAATCATCCGCAGGGAGAACGACGTACACCGAGCGCGCATCGAGTACTACGAAACGGTCGGGATGTTGCGCGGATTGCACTACGGCGGAGCGATCGATTCCTGGCAGCTGGTAGCTCTAACTGAGCTTGCAGGAAGCGCATACATCAACGCCGGTAAACCCTGGTAAGGAGACTGAAATGGCTCAATTCAACATCGATTCCCACCTGAGCGACGGCAAGAGCCTGCAATGGCTTGCTCTGCCGGACGCCGGTGAACAGCCTCTGGACGTTGAGGTGAAGGTTCGCCAGGCGGCAATGAAGAAGTTCGGACAGTCCGTCTTCTTCAATTGCTGGGAGCACGTAGTTGCAAGCAACGGCTACATCACCGTGCGGATGCATGCGTGATGTACCGATTCTTCAAGCCGATGCGGGGCTGCCGAATCTTCGCGAGCGAGCATCACATGACCAAGCCAGCCGGAGAGTTAATCGGTTGGTGCGAGAAAGTGGACGGGAATATCTGCATTTTCAAGCCTCCATGTTCGCTTGAGCTTGATCGCTTTATCTGGAGGCACAGGGACGGGTTAACCCCTTGGTATCACTACTCAGCATAAACCCATGCAACACCGATTTCTCAGATGCGCTTGGAGACAGGCGCATCGAAGAAGTCAACACGCCCTGGAGGGCAAGACGATGAAACCGGCAACCCTCAATAACGGAATCGAAGTAGCCCACCTCGACATTTACCCAAGCCGCCAGGGCGCTACAGGCGTTTGCCGGACCGTTCGGCACTGGTGCTTCTGCGTGATCCTGAAGAACGGCAAGCGCCATGTTGATGGCGGCCATTCGAGCAAGAAAGCAGCCCGCGCCTACATTGAGCGCTTTTCGCCAGACTGGAACGCCTAACCAACCCCGCCCCGGTTCGCCGGGGCATCACCGAGGGACGGACATGATTGAACAACTGAAGGCCATGCTGGAAGAACAGCGCGTCCGCCAGCATCAGCTCGCCAAGCTCAACTACACCGGCCGCATTGCAGGCGAGTTGCATGCCCACGCCCGCGAACTGTGCGAAGCCTTGGAACTGGCAATTGCAAATGCCCAGTGCCTGGAAGCGCGCAAGTCCGAAGAGGCCGAGCTGCACGCCCGCTTCGCGCAATAACCCATCGCCCTGCCGGTAGCAGGGCATCACCCGCTCCAACCCATTTGCCCATCCGGGCGCCCTATCGCCCAACCCAGGGCAAACCTAAAACGGAGAATTGCGATGGCGAGCAAGAAAAAGGCTGCGTCCGAAGAGGTCGTGACCGCTTACAAGGGGTTCAAGCAAGACCTGACATGCCGCGGCTACCAGTTCGAGATCGGCGGCACCTATAAGCACGAGGGCGAGGTAAAGGCATGCGCTTCGGGCTTCCACTCCTGCGAGTATCCCCTTGATGTCTTCGGCTACTACGCCCCAGGCGAAAGCCGATTCGCCATCGTGAAGGCTTCGGGAAAACTGAGCCGTCACGACGATGACAGCAAGATCGCCAGCGCCACCCTGGTGGTGGAGGCGGAAATAAACATGCCGACCATGATCTCGAGGGCCATCGACTGGATCATGAGCAAGGTAGATAAGTCGGTTGAGCAGACGGTGGTGGGCGAAACAGCGTCGAACACCGGCAACGGCTCGGCAGCGTCGAACACCGGCTACCGCTCGGCAGCGTCGAACACCGGCTACCGCTCGGCAGCGTCGAACACCGGCGACTACTCGGCAGCGTCGAACACCGGCAACGGCTCGGCAGCGTCGAACACCGGCGACTACTCGGCAGCGTCGAACACCGGCAACGGCTCGGCAGCGTCGAACACCGGCTACCGCTCGGCAGCGTCGAACACCGGCAACGGCTCGGCAGCGTCGAACACCGGCGACTACTCGGCAGCGTCGAACACCGGCAACGGCTCGGCAGCGTCGAACACCGGCTACCGCTCGGCAGCGTCGAACACCGGCTACCGCTCGGCAGCGTCGAACACCGGCAACTACTCGGCAGCCGAGGTCAGCGGCAAGGAGTCCGTCGCCGCATCCCTGGGCATCGAAGGCCGCGCTCGCGCATCTGCTGGTAGCGCCATCGTCCTATGTCATCGTGACGACGAGGGGCGCCTAATCCATATCCGCGCCAGCAAGGTCGGGGAGAACGGCGTAGAGCCGGACACCTGGTATCAGTTGAGCGCTGAGGGTGAGTTCGTCGAATTCGAAGAGTGAGCCGCCATCGAACAGCAAACGAGTCGAGGGGCTAGCGCATCCAGACCTGACGCATCCGGGGAAGTGCCCGGCGTTCGCTCCATTTGCCCCGATACGGGAAGAGAGGAATCCATGCCAGACCTTGGCGAGTTCGCAGCAATGTGGGGATTTCTGCTTCTGACGATGTTTTTGCCGATCCGTCTGAAGCGTCGTCCTATTCAACAGCAAGACGCCTGACAGGCAGGAGAACAGAATGAGCAAGCAGTCGTACACGCCAGGGCCATGGGAGCAGCGAAATAACAGAGTCTTCAGTGGTGGTAAGTGTATCTGCTCCAACGTTAATGCGGCCTCGCCTACTACACAGAACATAGCGGACGACGTTGCTATGTCGATCGCAAACGCAAAGCTGATAGCCGCCGCGCCCGAGCTGCTTGAGGCCCTGGTCGCTCTGGTTGAGTGCAAGCAAACGACACCAGAGCTTTGGGAAGCAGCCCGAGCCGCAATCGCAAAGGCCACCGCCTAACGCGCCCTTGCGCATACACACACTGGAGGCGAGATATGGCAGCTGGTGACTACTACTCGTGCGATGTCTGCGGCAGCAAGTGCTTCTACGACGCGAAACTTAACTACGAGTGGCCAGACAAGAACGGCAACGACTCGTGGGGGTATCCCATCCAGGCTGAAGAAATGATGCTCAGCACCAACTGCAAGCTCGACTACTGCGGCGACATGGCTGCTATCTGTAGAGACTGCCTGGCGACACACGAGATTGTTGTGCGCGAGAAGAGCAAAGACTGACTCCCGGCAAGGACGCCACCCTTCAATGGGGATGCTCTACGGAGTGTTCGGCCAGACCAGAAATGGATGCTCGACAGTACGGGTAAAGAAGCAGCCGTATCCCGGCCATCCCCGCCCTACCCCTCTTAGCCCGGCAAGTCCGGGCATTTTTTCGCCTGTATGACGACAGCGATTCGGAACGCTGCCGCATGCACGCGAACGCGAGGTGAACATCATGTCATTCCAAACAAAGGAAACGCGCAAGGCTCGCCGCCGACACCTGTGCGAATGCTGCTACCGCATTGTGAATGCAGGTGAGCGATACGTGAAGGTCGCCGGCCAGAACGAAGGTGACTTCTACAGCGCCAAGACGTGCTTGGCCTGTGACAGCCTCATACAACTGGTATGGGAAACGGCAGGCCCATACGACTACCCGGATGGTCTGGCATTCGATGAGTTCTATCAAGCTGCCGAAGACCTAGATCTAGCCTGCCGGATTCCGCAGGAAAACAGGAGGGTAGCCGCATGAACACCGCATTGAAATACGCCCAGGAGCGCTGGGACAACGCGCTACCGCCTAATGATGACGGCGACCGCGAGTATGTCACCGCGCAAGTCGGGAAGCTCCTGAGCTGCGAGGACGGTGACTGCGTGCCGTTCCATGATCGGAAAGAAAGGCCCTTTATCGGCCCTGAGTTTACGGTCTACGGATTCGCCGGATTCGTCCCGGAGTGGCTTGCCGAGGTCGACAGCAAAGAGTGCCCGATGACGCAGCTACTGCTTGCAGTGCGCCGAGGCGACCTGGAACTGGCACAACGCATCTGGTTCCGCGCATTCGAATCCACGCTTATCGAGAACGCTGAACGACTGGTTAGGGAGAGGCGAGCATGAGCATTGACTGGAACACGGCACCGGAGGGTGCGACTCATTGGGAGCCGAGGGGGATAGTATTCGGCGAAGGCTGGATGAAAAAGGTCGGGAATGAATGGTCCTATTGGCTCGAAGGAAGCGAAGTGTGGGCAGATTGTTTTGTATCCGCAGAGCGTGAGGCGACATTCGAGGCTAGACCGCAAGAGGCCTGGGACGGCCAGGGCCTGCCGCCAACCGGCCTGCTGGTGGAATGGAAATCCGGCTTGGATCACGAGTGGAGGCGCGTAACCGTGCTTGCCTACGCCAATGGCGATGCGTGGTTACAGCCCGAGGACGGCGACTCATTCATCGTCGGAAACCCGGAAAACTTCAGGCGCATCCGCACTCCCGAGCAGATCGCCGCCGAGGAGCGGGAGAAGGCCGTGCAGGAGATGTTGGCGCTCGATGAGTACCCGCATGGCCAGGATCGCGGCGGAATGATGTCTCGCGCCGACTTCTGCCGCGTTCTCTACGACGCCGGCTACCGCCGCCAGGAGTCATCCACATGACCATCACCATCGACCTGACCAAGGCCGCCCAAGTCCTGATCTTCGGCGGCTTTTTTGTGGGCAGCGTGTTCATGTTCGCCGTGGCGTTTGTTGAGGTGGCGGGACTATGAACACCAGACGCACAGCAATCTGGCTAGGCAGTCTATTCGGCGGACTGCTGTACCTCTTCATCCTGGCAGCCGGCCCGATCTGGGGCGGCATCATCACCGCAGAAGCTACGCACCTGTCCGCAGCAGGCCGGTAATCCGGATAACTGCGGCTTCCCCAGCGGGCGGTGGGCGGCATGAAGAAAACACCCGCAGCAGCGGCTTCTAGCGCAACGCTATTCATCCCGCAGGGGTGACGCTGCCGAGTGGCGCCGTAAGCGCCTTCCCTTTCTAACTGGAGCGAAAGATGCTGAAGAACCGATACCGAATCGTTAGCGACGACTATGCCGGTTACGAAGTTCAGATCAAGAGATGGTGGTTTCCCTTCTGGATTCAATGCGGTCTCTGTAACACGCACCTGAACGTTGAAAGAGCAGAAGCATATGCCAGGGCCCATGCGGGCAAAAGGCTCGTAAAGGATCTTGGATTTCTCTAACCCCTCCCTTCACTGGCTGCGCATGCGCGGCGAGGATCATTCATGTCCGCAGAAAACCAACTGGTCGAAGTTCCGGCCAAAGAAACCGCCCTACAGGTCTACTCAGCCGCTAATGGCCTTGACCCCTTCCTGGCCAAGATTCGCGAAGAGATCGACGGCTTCGTGCCAGACGTCACTACCCGCAAGGGCAGAGAGGCTATCGCCTCCATCGCCTACAAGGTAGCCCGCTCCAAGACGGCGCTGGACAACGTGGGCAAGGAACTTGTCGCCGAGCTGAAGGAAGTGCCGAAGAAGGTCGACGCCGAGCGTAAGCGCATGCGTGACCTGCTGGACTCCTGGCAGGCAGAGGTACGCCAGCCCCTAACGGAGTGGGAGCAGCGCGAGGAAATGCGCAAGGCCAAACACCAGGCCGGCATCGATCAGATCAACCTGCGCCTGGAATGCCGCGACCTAGATTCGACCGAGTTGAAAGCCAACATTGAGTGGCTGGAAGGCCTCTTGATTGGCGAGGACTGGGAAGAGTTCGAAACCGAGGCCGCCCGCACCAAAGATAAGGCCCTGGCCGCGCTGCGCGAAGCCCTCGTTGCACGCGAGAAGTATGAAGCCGAGCAGGCCGAGCTGGAGCGACTGCGCGCCGAAGCTGCTGCTCGCGAGCAGAAAGAGCGCGAGGAACGCATTGCCCGCGAAGCAGCCGAGGCCGAGCGCCTGGCAGCGGAACGACGCGCCCAGGAAGAACGCGAAGCCGCCGCTCGCCGAGAAACCGAGGCAAAGGCTGCCGCCGAGCGCAGGGAACTGGAACTGCGACTCGCTGCCGAGAAGGCGGAGCGCGAGAAGTTGGAAGCACAGCAGCGCGCCGAGCAAGCTGAGCGTGACGCACAGGCCCGTGCAGAGGCCGCCGCTGCGGCCGAACGCCAGCGCCAGGCCGACGAGCAGGCCCGCATCGAACGCGAGGCTGCTGCACGCGAAGCCGACAAGGCGCACAAGAAAGCCATCAACAACGAGGCGTTGGCGGCGTTCGTCGCTGGTGGCATGGATGAGGAATGCGCCAAGCAGGCGATCACCCTGATCGCTCAGCGCAAGGTTCCTCACATCACGATCAACTATTGAGGTTCACATGGGAACTGCACTCACCCCACTGCTGACGAAGTTCGCCACGCGCTACGAGATGGGCACCACACCGGAAGAAGTGGCGAACACGCTCAAGCAGACCTGCTTCAAAGGGCAGGTCAATGACTCGCAGATGGTCGCCCTGCTGATCGTGGCCGACCAGTACAAGCTGAACCCATTCACGAAGGAGCTCTACGCCTTCCCCGACAAGAACAACGGCATCGTGCCGGTTGTTGGCGTGGACGGCTGGGCTCGGATCATCAACGAGAACCCCCAGTTCGATGGCATGGAGTTCTCAATGGACCAGCAGGGCACCGAATGCACCTGCAAGATCTACCGGAAGGACCGCAGCCACGCCATTAGCGCGACTGAGTACATGGCCGAGTGCAAGCGGAACACCCAGCCTTGGCAGTCCCATCCGCGCCGGATGCTGCGCCACAAAGCAATGATTCAGTGCGCCCGCCTCGCTTTCGGCTTCGCCGGCATCTACGACCAGGACGAGGCCGAGCGGATCGTTGAACGAGACGTCACTCCCGCAGAACAGTACGAGGACGTCAGCGAGGCGGTCTGCCTCATCAAGGACTCCCCAACAATGGAAGACTTGCAGTCAGCATTCAGCAATGCCTGGAAGGCCTACAAGTCCAAGGGTGCACGTGACCAACTGACAGTTGCGAAAGACCAGCGGAAGAAAGAACTGTTGGAGGCACCTATCGACGTTGAATTCGAGGAGACCGGCGATGATCGAGCAGCGTAGTGATGAATGGTTCGCACAGCGCCTGGGGCGGGTGACGGCCAGCAAGGTCAAGGATGTGATGGCAAAGGGGCGCAGCGGAGCCCCTTCTGCTACTCGCCAGAACTACATGATGCAACTGCTGTGCGAGAGGCTGACTGGGAAACGCGAGGAAGGCTTTACCAGCGCGGCAATGCAGCGCGGAACTGATCTAGAGCCAATCGCTCGTTCTGCCTACGAGTTCAACGCCGGCGTCATGACAGTAGAAACTGGCCTGATCATCCATCCGCGAATCGATGGCTTCGGCGCGTCGCCAGATGGCTTGGCAGGCGCTGACGGCCTTCTCGAGATCAAGTGCCCGAACACCTCCGCGCATATCGCCGTCATCCAATCCGGCAAGCACGACGCCCAGTACGAATGGCAGATGCTCGCGCAAATGGCTTGCAGCGGTCGCGAGTGGGTCGACTTCGTTTCCTTCGACGACCGCCTTCCCGAGGAACTGCAGTACGTCTGCTTCCGCTACCACAGGGACGAGGCGCGCATTCGCGAGATGGAATCCGAGGTGAAGGCATTCCTGGAAGAGCTCGCCGAACTGGAAGCCGACATGCGCGGGAGGATGGCAGCATGAGAACCATGCTCAAAGCCACCTGCGGCAAGCACTCCAAGGAAATCTCCGTCTCGCAGATCACCCACTTCGTCGCCGAAGACAAGAACGTCATCGCGTACTACGCGGATGGGTTCCTGCTGCTGCGCGACACGATCAGGGAACTGGAATCAGAGTTCTCCGCCGATTTCATCCGCACCCACCGTAAGGCCCTGGTTCGCCGGTCTCTGATCAGCAGGTTCAAGCGCCGGCCAGACGACACCCAGGCCGGCGAAGTGCTGCTGCTCGGAACCGAGAACTGGATTCCAGTCAGCCGCAGCCACTCGGCACAGATCAAGTCGGCGATGAGTGCATGAGGGCCATGTCATGTACATCAAGAAAGACGTCATCGAGGTCATCAAGTACGCGGCGATGATGGCGGCCTGCTCTCGCCAGTCCTGGGGAATCTACCCCATGAACCAGGGCTACAAGGCCATGCCCTTCCGTGGCGACTATCACCGCGTCGTCGAAGTCTGCCATCCCTGACCACCACCAGATCACCGACGCTAGCAAGCCTGGCGCGGCTCTGCTCGTCCTGAGGATTCCCTATGGAGTTGCCTTATCGCCTGCACCTTGGCGACTGCCTGCAGGTGCTCAAAACATTTCCCGACAACAGCTTCGACAGCGTGGTGACTGACCCGCCCTACGGCATCCGCTTCATGGGTAAAGCCTGGGACGGTGCCGACATCGAGGCGCGTGCAGCTCGACGAGCGGAAATGCCCAGCCACGCACCTGATGCCGGGCCGAACGGCGGCTATCGTTCAGTCGCTGCGGAAGCTGGGAAGTACGACCTAACCCCAAAAGGGATGCTTGCCTTTCAGGCCTTCACGCTGGAATGGGCGGCCGAGTGCCTGCGCGTGCTGAGGCCGGGTGGACACCTGCTGTCATTCGCCTCGCCGCGCACCTACCACCATATGGCGGTCGGCATCGAAATGGCCGGCTTCGAGATCCGCGACCAAATCATGTGGGTGTTCGGCAGCGGATTCCCGAAATCGCACAACCTGTCCGGCGAGTTCGAAGGCTGGGGGACCGCACTCAAGCCGGGGCACGAACCCATCTGCATGGCCCGCAAGCCGCTGGTTGGCACGGTCGCGGCGAACGTCCTGGCCCACGGTACCGGGGCACTGAACATCGACGCTTGTCGCATCCCAACCGGCGAGGCTCTGCGTACCGGGTCTGGCGGAATTCCCTGCCGGCACGACGAGCATGTACCACGCACACGGTCCGGCGAAGCCAGCGCCGAGCGTCGCTACATTGAAACCGGCGGCACCAACTTCGCAATGAAGCCAGGGCCGCGCGGCGGTGCGGTTGCTGGCCGCTGGCCCGCGAACCTGATCCACGACGGGAGCACCGAGGTGGTCGCGTTGTTCCCAGCCGATGCCGGGCAGGCGGCTCCGCTGGCAACCCGCAACAGCGACAAGACCCGCAACAGCTACGGCACCTTCGCCGGCTCACCTGATGCCCATTTCTCTCCGCACGACGCCGGCGGCAGCGCCGCTCGCTTCTTCTACTGCGCCAAGGCCAGCAGGAAAGACCGCAACGAAGGGTGCGATGAATTTCCCCAGCAGCGTGGAGGCATGGTCTCGAACACCAGCGGCAAGCACATAACACGGCGCGATGGCTACGAGCCGCCTGCAGCCGGTAACCACCACCCAACGGTGAAGCCGACGGACCTGATGGCCTACCTGGTGCGCCTGGTCACCCCTCCAGGCGGCAAGGTGCTCGACCCATTCACGGGCAGCGGTAGCACCGGCAAGGCAGCGGTACGCGAAGGATTCGAGTTCGTCGGCATCGAGCGCGAGCCGCCCTACCTTGCCATCGCCGAGGCGCGCATAGCACACGAACTCGAGCGCGTCACCGCCGCCGCACTGGAAACAGCAGAAGCAGAGGCGCAACTCGATATCTTTCGAGACGCCAAGGAGCAAATCGCATGATGCGCCGCGTCTACTTGTCCGGCCCCATGACCGGCCTCCCCTACCCGCACAGGAATACCCCCATGCACCAGCTAACAGCGAATCACCGCCCTGGCGGTGTGACGGTCACCGGCTGGCCCGAAGAAAGCCAGCTCATGACCCCAGACGACATTCTGCTATTCGCGAGAGCGGTGAGGCAGATAGCGATCAACCAAGCCCAGGGCGCCGAGGGTGTTCTGGTCTACCCGGAGGTGGGTGATGGAAGTCAAGGCGAAGACCAAGCGTGACTCCGGCCTGCGCACGGCGGTGCTACTTCTGAAGCGCGCAAACCGCTACGTCGGGGTCCACAACAGCATTGGCGCCATGGACCTCAGCACAGAGATTGTCGAATTCATCGCTGCTATTGAGCGGCAGGAGAAGGGATTGTGAGCAACGAATTGACCGATGTGCGCTGCCCTTGCGGCGCCGAGTTCCAAGCCGACAGCTATGACGCAGGGTTCATTGCCGGCTCCGGCATGTGCCAGAACTGTGACGCTGCACTACCCCCGAAAGATATTTGCACCTGCCCTTCCGGCGACGGCTCCCTGGTCCATCCCTGTCCGGCACATCCGGCACCGGTAGAGCAGGCAGGCGGGGATGAGCGCGCGGCGTTCGAGGCCTGGTGGCAATCCGCCGAAGTGCTGAAGTGCAAGCGGGATGTCGCCATGGAAGCATGGCAAGCCCGCGCCGCCCTGGCGCAACCCTCCCAGGCGCCGACAGAAGGCTTCACCCACTTCCCCGAGCTTCTGGAAAGCGTGCAGCAGATGGACGCAATGCTGAAGGCAAATAGCGCGCAGGCAGAGGCGGAGCGGCCGGAAGTGGTGGCATGGCGTTACGGCTTCAGCGGCGGAATCGTCAGCGACAAGGCATGTCTCGATGAATGGAAATCCGGCGGCGAATATCAATCGCTGATGACAGTCGCCCAGCATGAGCGCATCGTCAAAGCCTGGATCGAGCGCTGGAAGGCATACATCGAACTCAGCGCGAAGATCGCTGCTCAGCGCGACGCTGCCAACGCCCGTCTGCACGAAGTAGCAACGGCCTGCGCAACGGCAGAGCAAGAGCGCGACAACGCCGAGCATTGGGCGGATCAGTTGGCCAAGGCCATCGCTGAACGGTTTGGCGTGGATATCGGCGAGCACAGCAACCTGAATTGCCCGTGGAATGAAGCGCTGGTCTGGATGCAGCAGCCGCCCGCCCAGGCTCAGCACAGCGTGCCGGATGGGTGGATGCTGGTGCCGGTTGAGCAACTGCTCAACATGATGAGCGACAAAGACCACGACACCAGAATTATGGCGGAGCGGCAGCTTCTGGCCATGCTCGCCGCCGCGCCCGGCAAGGCTCAGCACAGCGTGCCGGAGGAGTTCAGCTTCGAGTATCGCCACCCCAATGGCGAGTGCCACACGGTAACGGTAAGCCGGGAGCAGGTGATCAATGAGATGCCCGACTTCCTGTTCGAAGCGCTGTGCAGCAAGTTCTGCAACTGCGAGCCGGTGGGCGAGACGAACGTTGTCGAGTGTTGCTGCGACGAGTACGCGGAGGAATTCAAACTAATCGCCTCCGCGCCCGGCAAGGAGGGGGCGTGATGCAACTGTTACGCGACGAACTTCGGACGGCCCGGAAGCACTATCAGTGTGATGCCTATTACTGGTTCGACCGTGCCGGCTTCGGAAGGCAAGACGTTGACGCGGATGACTGGCTAATCGTTGAGGCCGTTCGATCCGACCGAGGGAAGATCCTTCCGGGCACAAAGTACATCTATCAGGTGAGTGTCGATGGTGGGGAGTTCTGGATTTTCCGCGCCCGCCCGGAAATGGATGCCATCTGCCGCAAGTACGACCTGTATCCGGAGGACTGAACCATGAGTGAGGTGAAGCGGTTCGACCATGTGAACCATGCTCACATTGATGACTGTGAACATGTTGAGTCCAGCGAAGGGGCGTGGGTGGCGGCCTCAGACTACGACGCCCTAGCTGCCAAGCTAGCCATGGCTGAGGACGCAGCAGAAAAGGGAGATGCTGCTCGCCAGCAATGCGGCGGAATGGAGATGGAGATCGAGGAACTTCGCGCTGAACTAGCGGAACTGCGCGCAAGGGTGGTGGTTGTGCCGGATGTGACTGGATATTGGGATGGGCTGTACCCGGCTCAGCTGCGCGCACCACATGGCGGCCCGGTAGGCTTCTACACGATTCCGATGGTGCGCACCGACGAACTGGCGCGCCTCAACGGCAAGGTGGTGAGCGAGGGGCTGTTGCGCGAGGCAAGGCGACATCTCGGAAACTGGCTGGAACTCCACGAGTGCGAGTGCGAAGGCGGCTTTCATTACTGCGGGCGCGAACAGGTGGCGAAGACCCATCGGGAACTTCGCTCCCTGCTCGACGAGGGGAAGGAGAACGGCCATGCCTGACATGAGAGAAGAGTTTGAAGCGTGGTGGAATTTGCCGGCGCAATCGGAACTTCGCAAATCCTGCGCAAGGGGATGGGCCGAGGTCATCTGGCAAGCCAGCCGCGCGGCTCTGAGGGTGGAGGACGAGATCGACAGGCTCAAGGCGGAGAACGAGGAGTTGCGGGGAGCGCTACAGGCCGTTGAAGCAGAAGTCGACGGGAATCTCCGCCCACTTACCCGCGACCTCGTGAACATGGTCAGCGGCTTGAAGAACGGCAGCCACCCGAATGACATCTACGAACACTGCGACGAGATCGAAAGGATCATCGGAGCAGCCCTGGAAGGAGACAAGCCATGACCGACACCAACAAGCTGAAGGAACTTGCAGCCCAGTACCTTGCAAATCCATCTGGTACTGCTGGCGAAGACTCGGAATTCCGAGCCGCCGCCAACCCCCAAGCCATCCTTGGGCTGATTGCCGAGGTGGAGCGGCTGCGCACAGACGCCGCTCGCTACCGGTGGCTGCGTGAACGTGACTTGGAAACGATCAGCCGCGGCGGGGTATTCGCAGGGATGACCCCGGAAAACATAGTCCTGAATCTGGAGGATCTGGACGCTGAAATCGACGCAGCCATAGAAGGAGACAAGCAATGAACGACCGCACACTACTCGAACTGGCGGCGCGGGCGGCGGGGATGAACATTCAGCGGAGCAGGCTAGACGACCCGCTACATCGTGATTTTTTGATGAATGGCGAAGGGGTAAGGAATCCAGGTCAGTGCAGCTTCCCGTGGAACCCGCGTGATGACGATGGCGACGCGCTGAGGCTGGCTGTGCGTCTGAACATGGATATCCGCTACGAAAGCTATGACTCAGGTGTCGCCGTCATAGTGGGCGGCGCTTGGGATGGCGCGCCGGAAGCGGTACACGAAATATTCGAACGTGACGGCCCGCGTGCAACTCGGCGAGCCATCGTCCGCGCCGCCGCCGAGATCGGCAAGTCTATGGGAGTTGGGGAATGATGAAGGACAACGGCGGACAAGCGTTTCCCTCGGAATCGATGTACACGTCCGAAGCGGGAATGACCCTGCGCGACTACTTCGCTGCCCAAGTCGTCTGCGGGCTTCAACAGGTGCTTTGGAGTGAGCCGAGGCTCTCCAAGTTTCATAGCGGAAGTGACGTCATCAGCCACATGGCCGTAGTAGCTTATGAGACCGCCGACGCCATGCTAAAGGCCAGGAAGGCGGGAGGTGGGGAATGAGCGAAGAAAAGGAGCCAATCGCATGGCTCGTCGAATTCGAGAGCGGGGATACTGAGCTTTGGCTTGCCAGCGAGTTCGATGGGCATCCCGCGTTCGGTCGCTGGATCACCCCACTCTACGCTGGCGAGACAGTAGATCAAGAACCGGAAGATCAATAACCCAGCCGGGCGCCACTAGCTCTCCCTGAGCTAACCCGGCTGGGCAACCAATCCTACCAGAAGGCCTGACCGAGCAGTTAACCCCCATATTGCCCGATGCGGGCGCCCTGCCCGGCCAAGCCTCCACGAATTCTAACCGCCAACCCGATGCCGTTGATCGGCCAAGGTCTCGCTATGTCTTTGATTTCAGTTGAGGCGGCCGCCGGCATTCTCGGCGTGAGCCGCAGGACCGCGTACCGCTACGCGGACGAAAAGCTGATCCCGGTGGTCAGGTTCAAAAAGACCATCCGGGTCCACAAGGAAAAGCTCGAACAGATGCTTGAAGAGGAAGCCGCTGCTAGCATGCGCGACGCGGTCGGTATACCGGAGGAAGTATGCCGTACAAGAGAAACGACTCCGCCTACTGGTGGATCTCTTTCAAATCAGCAACAGGAAAGCTTGTTAGACGCTCTTCTGGAACTGCCGACTACTCGGCGGCGAAAGCACTAGAGCAACAGGAGCGCGCGAAAGCGTGGAAGGAAAAGGAAATGGGCGTGAATCCGCCCAGGACCTTTGAGGAGGTGATCATTCCGTACCTGCAGCACGCTCGCCAGCATCAGCGCAGCTACGAAACGACCGTGCACCGCATAAAGCCGCTGCGCGAGTATTTTGCCGGACGCGTGGTCAACGATCTAGGGGGCCAGGACATCCGGGGATATGGAGCGCATCGGTTGGATGCCGGCGCATCCCCGGCAACCATCAACCGAGAACTCGCCGCACTGTCCGCGGCGATCAACCACTGCAACACAGAACTGGAGTGGGCCCTTCCTAACCCGGTGAAGGGGCGGAAGATGCGCGAGGCCGAGGGGCGTGATCGTTGGCTGACCAGGGCGGAGGTCGAGGCCCTGTGCCGCGCCGCGCGCGTCCAGAAGTTTGGCCCGATGCTCGAGGATTTCATCCGCCTAGCAGTAAACACCGGATGCCGGCGGGAGGAAATGCTTGGCCTGGAGTGGCGCAGAGTGGATTTCGCCAATCGACTGATCTACTTGGAGGCATCCCACACGAAGGCAGGCAAGCGCCGGAGCATACCGATCAACGAAGGTGCGATGGCAGCGTTAAAGCGACGAATGGCATTCAGATCCGAGACCAGTCCGGAATGCCCCTGGGTCTTTGCGCGCGCTAACGGTGATCGAGTGGTATCGCTTTCAGCCGGATTCAAGCAGGCCTGCCAGGCAGCGAAGATTGTGGACTTTACGATTCACGACCTGCGCCACACTTGCGCGGCATGGCTGGTAAGCGCCGGCGTTCCGTTGGCGGATGTTCGGGATCTGCTCGGACACTCGACAGTCGCGATGACTGAACGATATGCCCACCTTGCTCCGGCCAGAGTAAGGGATGCTGTTGGGGTTCTTGATCAAGTCCGTGAAGGCCGCATTTCACGTTCTGTTCACGCTGATAATCCAGCGCATCTACATGGAGGACCGCTGAAGATCGTAAACACTTGATTTAGAAGGTGGTGCGGACGGAGAGACTCGAACTCTCACGCCTTGCGGCGCTGGAACCTAAATCCAGTGTGTCTACCAATTCCACCACGTCCGCGGGACACTGCTTGGAAATGAAAACGCCAGGCCCCGGGCCTGGCGCTTCGGAATATGGGGTGGACGATGGGAATCGAACCCACGACACCAGGAGCCACAATCCTGTGCTCTACCAACTGAGCTACGCCCACCATATTACGACTTGCGGTAAAACATCGCCTGCTTCTTGCCGATTCGCCGAATGGCGCACCCGGCAGGACTCGAACCTGCGACCATCCGCTTAGAAGGCGGATGCTCTATCCAGCTGAGCTACGGGCGCTTTATTCATCTGCATTCAATGCTGAGCGCAAACTTTAAGCTCTGGCAATCACAAAGTCAGCAACCGACTTGCTTTACCTCTTACCCTGCGTCCGGCTGTGCTCGGCAAGCGGGGCGCATGTTATACAGGGGGCGAAAGGCCGTCAACGGGTTTTTTAAAAAAATTCAGCTATATAAAGGAGTTACGGCAAATCCGCGGGTCGCCTCCTTTGCCCCGGGCGGCGTCCATGCGAAAATGCGCGTCCTTTTTCCACCCGATTCGATGGTTACCCTTCCGAC
>JAEHJW020002371.1_pt1 | contig 56982 bp, 77 predicted proteins | sample 9271431 | NCBI WGS metagenome assembly JAEHJW02 | reverse complement strand
CCGCTGGCGCCAGGCCGAGGAAGCCATCCAGGAGCACGGCATGACCTGCCAGACCGAGACCGGGTACCTGATGCCCAGGCCCGAAGTCAAGATCGCTGAGAAGGCGATGCAGATCATTCGGGGGTTCAGCGCCGAGTTCGGCCTGACTCCCTCCGCTCGTGGTCGGATGCAGGTGCCGACGGCCAAGGACGAGCCAGACGAGTACGAGGAGTTCAGGCGCCGTGGCAAGGCGACGAACGGCTAAGGTATCAGATCCGGTTACTCAATATGCCCTTGATGCGGTCGAGGGCCGGGTAATTACCGGGCGCCTGGTCCGCCTGGCCTGTGAACGGCACCTGCGAGACCTCGATACCGGTTGGCGGCGCGGCTTGAAGTGGGATCCGGAGACGGGCCAGCATGCGATAGATTTCTTTCGTTTCTGCCAACACTCGAAAGGCCGGTGGGCTGGCTCGGTGGTGGAACTGAGCCCCTGGCAACAGTTCCGGATCGGTAGTGTGTTCGGTTGGAAGTTGAAAGATGAGGAAACTGGCCAGTGGATTCGGCGTTTCACGGTGGCTTACAACGAGGTGGCCCGCAAGAACGGGAAAAGCACAGAGGCAGCTGGCGTCGGGCTCTACCTCCTGGACGCTGATGGCGAACAGGGCGCCGAAATCTACTCGGCGGCCACGAAGAAGGATCAGGCGCGCATTGTCTGGGATGAAGCCGCCCGGATGGTGAAGAAATCACCAGCCCTGGCGAAACGTATAAAGGTTCTCCCGGGCAAGGGGAACATGCACGTTCCTGACACCGAAAGCAAGTGGGAACCACTGGGGGCCGATGCGGATAACCTGGACGGCCTGAACCCCCATGGTTCCATCATCGATGAGTTGCACGCCCATAGGACTCGGGAAGTCTGGGATGTGCTGGAGAGTGCCCTTGGCGCCCGTTTGGAACCGCTCATCTGGGTTATTACCACAGCGGGCTTCAACCAAACGGGCATTTGTTACGAGGTCCGCTCATACGCAATCGAGGTGCTGGAAGGCCGAGTCAACGGTCCGGCCGCCGATCGGTGGTTCGTGTACATCGCCACGATTGACGAAGGTGATGATCCCTTCGACGAGCGGGTTTGGGTCAAGGCGAATCCGAACCTTGGGGTGTCTGTTCGCCTCGACTACCTTCGCGAGAAGGCAGACAAGGCGAAAAATATTCCTGCGGCCCAGAACAATTTTTTGACCAAACATCTGAATGTCTGGACCCAGCAGGCCTCCCGCTGGATCTCGCTTGACCTCTGGGACGCAAACGCCGATCTGGTGGTCGAGGAGAAGCTTGCCGGCAGAACCTGCTACGGTGGCCTCGACCTGGCGAGTGTCAGCGACATGGTTGCCTGGGTTATGGTGTTCCCCGGGGACGATGACCCGGAGGCGGTCGACATCCTGGCGCGGTTCTGGTGTCCGGAGGCGCGGCTGCATGATCGAGCGAATAGATATCGCGATCAGTATCAGGCATGGGCCCGGTCGGGACTGCTCACACCAACGCCCGGCGAGGCAATCGACTATGCCTTCGTCAAGGCCAAGATCCTGGAGGACGCCCAGCGTTTCCGCCTTGTCGATCTGAACGTCGACCGCCTCTTCCAGGCCCACCAGCTGGCCAACGAGCTGATGGACGAGGGGCTGACGGTGGTCGGGATGGGGCAAGGTTTTCTGAGTATGGCCGCACCGATGAAGGAGTTCGAAAGGCGACTATTGGCCCGGAAGCTCCACCACGGGGGCAATCCGGTGCTGCGGTGGATGGCAGGGAATGTGGCGGTCAAAAAGGACCCCGCGGGCAATCTGAAGCCGGATAAGGCTACCAGCCAGGGCAAGATCGACGGGATTGTGGCCCTGGTTATGGCACTTGATAGAGCTATGAGACATCAGGGCAATAGCGGCGGATCTGTCTATGAGGAAAGGGGGCTCGTGAGCTTGTGAGAATCCCCATTTTATCGCGGTTGTTTGAGAGGCGTTCAGGGCTTGCGAACCCCAGTCAATGGTTGATCGACCTGCTCGGTGGAGGAAAGGCTTACAGCGGCGTAACCGTCAACGAAAAAACCGCTCTGCGCTCTACGGCTGTATATGCAGCTGTTCGGATCTTGGCCGAATCTGTCGCTTCGTTGCCGCTGATCGTCTACAGGCGCCTTCCTGGCGGGGGCAAGGAGCGGGCGGTGGACCATCCTCTCTATTCCGTCCTTCACGATCAGGCTAACGAGGAAATGTCGGCGTTCACGCTCAGAGAAACGCTCATGGGCCACCTCGCCACATGGGGTAATGCATACTCCTATATCGAGTGGGATCGCGGTGGCCGGGTCAGAGGACTTTGGCCGCTGAGGCCGGACAGGACGCGACCCGAACGGGAAAAAACAACTGGCAGAATAGTATACAGGGTCGCAAGGGAGGACGGTAGTTGGGAGACCTTGCGACCCGAGGAGATACTGCATATTCCCGGACTCGGGTTTGATGGACTCATAGGTTACTCGCCAATTCGAATGGCGCGAGAGGCAGTCGGGTTGGCTCTCGCAACCGAAGAGTTCGGTGCTCGGTTTTTCGGAAATGGCGCGAATATGTCAGGCGTGCTTGAGCATCCCGGGAAATTGTCTGAGCAGGCCCAGAATAATCTCAAGAAGTCCTGGGAGGAAAAATACGGAGGGCTCGGCAACGCTCATCGCCCGGCGATACTCGAGGAAGGGATGAAGTATAACCGTATAGGTATCCCGCCCGAGGACGCTCAATTTTTGGAAACCAGGAAATTCCAAGTGACCGAGATTGCCCGCCTCTACCGGATTCCGCCACATATGCTGGCAGACCTGGAGCGAGCGACCTTTTCAAACATTGAGCATCAATCAATCGAGTTTGTTGTTCACACTCTGAGGCCTTGGCTGGTCCGATGGGAGCAGGCCATCAATATGCGGCTTCTGGGCGCCGATGAGCGCCGGACCTATTTCGTTGAGCATTTGGTCGACGGCCTCCTGCGTGGCGACATCAAGTCCCGGTATGAAGCGTATGCAGTGGGCAGGCAGAACGGGTGGCTTTCTGCTGATGACATCCGGGAATTGGAGAACCAGAATCCGCTGCCCGACGGCCAGGGCAAGGTCTATCTGGTTCCCCTCAACATGGTCCCGGCCGATCAGGTCGGAAAAGAGCCGCCGCCGGAGCCTCCTCCGAACCAGACCAACAGTCTGCGCGAGGACCGTAGCCTCAGATCGGCCGATACCCGGCGCCGGATCGGCAACGCCTACAAGCGAGTGTTCGCTGATGCCGTCTCCCGGATCATCCGACGCGAGGAAGCCGACGTGATGCGGGCGGCTAACAAGCACCTGGGGAAACGCGATGCAGTAACCTTTGATGCTTGGCTCGAAGAGTTCTACCGCGATCACCGGAAGTTCGTCGAACGGAATATGCTTCCCGTCTACCAGTCTTACGCCGAAGCTATCCAGGCCGAAGCGGCGGACGAGGTCGGAGCGGAGCCCGGGATGACTCCCGAGTTGGAGGAGTTCGTCCGAGCCTACCTGGGAGTCTACGTGACCCGGCACGTTGCGTCCTCTCAAGGGCAGATCCGGGAGGTCGTGACCAGGGCGGTGGCGGCTGGCGAAGATCCTGTTCCGGCTCTCCAGGAGCGGTTCGACCAGTGGAAAGAGCGGCGGCCGGAGAAAGTTGCTCGGCAAGAGACCGTTCGGGCGGGAAGCGCAATAGCAAAAGCCGTTTTCCTGGCCGCCGGGGTGACCCGAATTCGCTGGCAGACATGGGGAGAAAACTGCCCATATTGTAATAGCCTGGACGGGCGAGTGATCAGCATACACGGGAACTTTGCGCTTGCCGGTGAAGAGCTGAAACCCGAGGGCGTTGATAAGCCGTTAACCTTCAGCACCAACATCGGCCATCCTCCCGCCCACGGAGGCCGTGACTGCGGAGTTGTGGCGGAGCTGGGCGCCCGCGGACGGCTCAGGGTGGGCGAGGAACTACGGAAGGCATTTCGGGGTCTGATTCAGCAAATGGAGGACGAGGACCGCCCGCACGATTGTAAGTGCGGGTTATGTTTTGGGGAAAAGGAGGGCTGAACGTGGAACTCAGGAAGGCGATGCCGGTACATCACACTGACGTGACTGACGAGAAGTGGGATGCTGGTGCCAACGTAAAACGGATTCCGGACGACGCCGGGGCCAAGGTCCTCAAGCAGATGTACGCCTGGATGGATCCGGAAGGTGACCCGGACAAGAAAAGCAGCTACAAACTCCCCCATCATATGGTGGACTCCGATGGGAATGTCGGAGCCGCGAACATGAAAGCGTGTTCGGCAGCCATTGGCGCGCTCAATGGCGCCCGGGGAGGTGTCGACATTCCCGAAGAGGACCGAAAGGCCGTCTGGAAGCATCTTGCCGCCCACATGATGGACGGCGACATGGAACCGCCGGAAATGATGAATTCGTTCTCTGAGGGGATTGAGCGCCGGGCGTTCCCCTTCATGGAGATCCGGGTGGACAGTGGAGAGCAGCCCAAAATCGTCGGACATGCGGCTGTGTTTGACAAGCTGAGCGTGAATCTCGGGGGATTCCGGGAGAAGATCGCCCCCGGAGCGTTCGCTAATGCGATCAAAAAGAATGACATCAGAGCCCTGTGGAACCATGACCCGAATTTCGTGCTCGGTCGGAATAAGTCCAAGACGCTGACGCTGGCTGAGGATGAAAAGGGTCTGGCCATTGAGATTGTTCCTCCTGATGCTCAATGGGCCAAGGATCTCATGGAAACTATCCGCAGAGGCGATGTCGACCAGATGTCATTTGGATTTCGCGTGATCAAGGACACCTGGGAGTTCATTGAGGGAAAGGACAGTATCCGCACCTTGCAGGAAGTGGAACTGTTCGACGTGTCCCCCGTTACCTTCCCGGCCTATCCGCAGACGGACGTGAAAGTTAGGTCAATTTTGGCCGGTGCTGGCCTTGATTTTGATGCTCTTTCCGGTCTGATATTCCGGGCTCAACGCGGTCTGCCCCTTCGATCGGCGGACCGTGATTTGATAGCCGCAGCGATCCGAGTCCTGAACAGTTATCTCCCCGAAGTGGGGCAGGAGCCCCGCTCGGATGAGGCCGAGAAGCGGGCGCAGGCGCGCCTGGCAATTCTCCGGAAGCGATTGGAGATAGCCGACAAGTCCATCATCTGATCAACAAATCTAAAGGCAACAGGACCACCTGGACAAGGGTGGTTTTGTTTTGCCGAAAACAAGGAGGAATGATTTCATGGACACCAATGAGCTTCGCAGGAAGCGCGCCGGACTGGTTCAGCAGGCGAGGGACCTCCTGAAGAGGGCCGAGAGCGAGAACCGCGACCTTTCGGCTGAAGAGGTCAAGCAATACGACGCCATTATGGCCGACGTCGACAAGCTGGCCGACCAGATCCAGCGCGAGGAGCGGCAGCAGGCCCTGGAACGGGAACTGGCCCAGCCCCAGCGCGAGCCGATTCGTCCCGAGCCAGCGGACGGCCAGCCTGACAACCGTGCCAAACCCACGTCCACCAAGGAATATCGGACCGCTTTCGCCCAGGCTCTTCGCGTGGGTCCGCGGAACGTTACTCCCGACGAAAGCCGCGCCCTCCAGGCCGGACAGGGCACCATTGGCGGCTACCTCGTGGCGCCGCAGCAGATGGTGATGGACCTGATCAGGGCCGTCGACGACGCGGTGTTCATTCGCCAGCTGGCGACCACCTTCCGACTGGAAAAGGCGGAAAGCCTGGGCGCCCCGGAACTAACTGCGAATCCGTCCGACGCCGACTGGACCGCGGAGATCAAGACCGGCAATGAAGATAACACCATGGGCTTCGGGAAGCGCGATCTGCATCCGCACCCACTGGCCAAGCGGATCAAGGTATCTAACAAGCTACTGGGCGTCGCGGCGATCGATGTTGAGGCGTTGGTGAGAGATCGACTCGCGTACAAGTTCGCTATTACTCACGAGAAGGCGTTCATGACCGGATCGGGCGCTCAGCAGCCCTTGGGGATCTTCACCGCGTCCAACCAGGGTATCAGCACCGCTCGGGATGTGAGCACTGGCAATACCACCACCTCCATCGGCGCTGACGGTCTTATTGAGGCCAAACATACCCTGAAACCGCAGTATTGGCAGCGGGCCCGCTGGATCTTCCACCGGGACGCGATCAAGCAGATCCGCAAGCTCAAGGACGGCGACGGCAATTACCTGTGGCAGCCCGGCCTGTCGAATGGAACTCCCGACCGCATCCTCGAGGTGCCGTACTTCATCAGCGAGTACGCCCCGAATACCTTCACCACCGGCCTCTATGTCGGCATCATCGGCGACTTCAAGTTCTACTGGATCGCCGATGCGTTGGACATGCAGGTGCAGGTGCTGGATCAGCTCTATGCTGAAACCAACCAGACCGGGTTTATCGGTCGGTTGGAGACCGACGGTGCTCCGGTTCTGGAAGAGGCGTTCGTGCGCGTGAAGTTGGCGTAACCGAGAGGGCGGTGATCACCGCCCTCTCCCCTATTCTGAAATCAGGGAGGTAGCTTCGATGAACCTTTCCAAGGAGGTCAAGGTCACCCGGGTCATGAATGCGGTCGCGGCCGGGACGACCAATCAAAACAGCACTGTCCTGGATATGCAGGGTTTCGAAGGCGTGATGTTCGTTGCCGCCTTCGGCGCCCTTACGGCTACCCAGGTAACGTCGTTGAAAGCTCAGCAGGGTACACTGTCGGACGGCTCAGACATGGCCGACCTCGCTGGCACGCTCACCGGACCTCTGGCAGACACCGACGGCAATAAGCTCCTGGTCCTGGACGTATTCCGTCCGCAGGAACGGTACGTTCGCTGCGTGGTTGGTCGCGGAACTGCCAATGCCGTGATCGATGGCGTTATCGCGATCCAGTACTGCTCGCGCAAGGCCCCGACGACCCATGACACCACGGTTGCTTTCAGCGAGCTTCATGTAAGCCCGGATGAGGGCACCGCGTAAACCATAAGTCAGAGGGCCGGTCAGGCGTTCTGGCCGGCCCAACCCTATAGGAGGGGATAAGCATGCCTGATGAGACCTACATCTCGAAGGTATATCGTAAGCAGGGTGGAGATGAGCAGGTCATCGCCAATGGCGGGAAGCAAACCGTCGAATCTGGGGGTCTTATCGATGTCGCCGCAGTCGGCGGGTTAAAGGTCGCCGGCAACGCAATCGGCAGCACGTTCACGGTGGTTGAGACCCTTCAAGGCGCGGCTGCCGCCACTGCGGCGAACTACGGTATTTTCTTCATCGCGCCATTTGCCTGCGAGGTTGTCTCCGTGCGCGAGGTCCATACGACCGCCGGGACCGACGCGGGCGCCGTCACCCTCGACGTTGAGAAGCTGACAGGAACCACGGCCCCTGACTCCGGGGTGTCGGTCCTGTCCGCGACGATCAACCTCAAGGGCACGGCGAACACCGTGCAGGCTCCGGCTCTGACCGGCACTACGGCGAACAAGCAACTCGCTGCTGGTGACAGGCTGGCGTTGAAGGACGCTGGCGCGTTGACCGCCGTGGCCGGCGTGGCAGTGGCGGTCGAGTTGAAGGCCCTTTAAGGCGGTGAGTGTATGACCACTCAGATTGTTGGCGGTATCCACCGTCAAGTCGCAGTCGAGACTGTCGCTCCTGCGGCTCAGGTCAGTACGAATACCGATGCGGTCGTCGCTGGCTCCGAGGTAGACGCCCGCCCCTGGCAATCGCTGGCCTATACCATCAAGGTAATTACCAATGCGGTGACGTGGACGGTGTTCGGGGCCAACAGCGCCGACTACAGTGACGAGGTCGTCGTACAGTCGGCCGCGAGCGTGTCTGCGGGCAGTTCGGGTTCTTATGCGGTTACCCAGGCCCCTTATGCATACTATCGGGTGAAAATCAGGAGCACCGTTGCCGATACGCCCGGGACTGCCACCGTTGTTGGCATCGCGAAAGGATGATTGAGATGGGACTCAGGAAGATTCGCATGAAAACCACCAGCGCGGGCCCGAACGGCTGCTACGCGCCAGGTCAGGAAGTCGTCGTGGACGAGGAGAGGGCCGGCCTCCTCGTCTCCGGCGGCTATGCGGAATACATGGATACACCAGCGAAGGAGCCGGTAATTGAGGCCGCAACCGCCGAGCCCCCGGAAAACGCAGCCAGACCACCGGCAAATAGGCGTAAAGCTGGCAGGTGATTTAAATGGCCCTGTCCCCGGTGACGGCCCCGACAGCAGAGCCGATTACCCTGTCGGAAGCAAAAACTCATCTGAGGGTTGATGTTACCGACGACGACACTCTCATTACAGCCCTGATCACCGCCGCCCGCCAGTATGCCGAGACGTTTCAGCGCCGGGTGTATATCACCCAAACCTGGGAGCTCATCTTGGACGCCTGGCCGGACGGTGACAAGATCGAGGTGCCTCTGCCGCCGCTACAGAGCGTCGCGTCGATCAAGTATTACGGGACGGACAACGCGGAATACACCATGCCCGCGACGGATTACTTCGTCGACACCAAGAATTCGCCGGGCAGAATCGCCCTGGCCTACGGAAAAGCCTGGCCCACGCTGACACTTCGGCCAGCGAACGGGATTGTAGTACGTTTTGTGGCCGGTTACGGAACACCTTTCACGGTCGACACAGCCACGGATACGCTCACGGCGGTCGGGCATACCCTCGCGAACGGCGACAAGGTCCGGCTCTCCAACAGCGGCGGCGCCCTGCCTGCCGGGCTCTCGGCCAACACAGACTACTACGTCATCAACGCCTCCACGAACACATTGCAGTTGTCCGCTACCTCCGGGGGGGCTGCGATCGACATCACCGGAACTGGGACGGGAACCCACTTCCTCGGCGCGGTGCCTCAGAAAGTCAGGCAGGCGATCTTGCTGCTTGTGGCTCACTGGTATGAGACCAGGGAGCCTGTCGCAGTCGGCAAGCTGGTTGCCCAGGTTCCCATGACTGTAGATGCCCTTTTGTGGCAGGACCGCGTTTTTTGAGGTGATGCCAATTGAGAGCAGGAGACCTTCGCCACCGCGTAACGATCCAGCAGAAATCTGTCACCCGCGACACCTACGGTGCCGAGGTCGTTTCTTGGACCGATGTTGTCACGGTCTGGGCTGAAATCACCGACCTTTCCGGCCGCGAGTATTTTGACGCGCAGAAAGTCAATGCCGAGGTTAATACCAAGGTGCGTATTCGCCACCGCACCGATCTTGTACCGACCATGCGCGTGGTAGAGGGCAGCCGGACGCTGGAGGTCCTGGCCGTGATTGACACGGATGGGCGGAAGCGGGAGACGGTACTGATGTGCAAAGAGGTGGTGGACTAGATGCCCGGCATGTCGATCTCTATTAGCGGCGACAAGGAATTGCAGCAGAAGTTACAGCGTTTGGCTGGGTCTATGCCGCATGCCATTGAGGAAGCCGTTCTGTCCGCCGCCACTGTATATCGCGACGGTATGAAGCGGCGCGTACGCAAGCGCAGTCGACGGACCGAGGAGGACATCCAGATCCACGACCAGAAGGTGACGGCCTCTGGATTTTCCGCGAAGGCAGGGCCGACCAGCGGCAAGGGTGGCCGGGCCTACATCGCCCGCTTCCTGGAGTACGGCACCAGCAAGATGCAGGCTTATCCCTTCGTGCGGCCAACTTTGGACGAAGACACGCCGGAAGCCATGCGGATGGCCGGCAAGGAGATCGATGCGGCCATCAAGGAGGCTGGCCTATGACCATTGAGGAAGCCCTATACAGCTACCTAAAAGGCTACGCCGGCCTCGCCGCGCTGGTATCTACCAGAATCTACCCCTTAATCCTGCCACAGGACAGCACCTTCCCGGCTGTCACCTACCAGCGGATTAGCGGGCCGCGCATACACACTATGGGCAACGATCCAGGCCTGGCCTATCCGCGCTTCCAGGTGTCCTGCTGGGGCAAGACCTACGCATCGGCCAAGGCGGTAGCCGCTCAGGTCATCGCCGCGCTGCAGAACCAGCGGAATACCACTTGGGGCGGAACTGGCGGGGTAATGGTGCAAGCCTCTATCCTTGAAAGCGACCGCGACCTATATGAGCCGGACACGCAGGTTTACCACGTCCCGGTTGACGTGACCATTTGGTTCATCGAGGGGTAATGCCATGAAGAAAGAAACCATTATGAACCTTCTGGTCTCTGCGGGGGCCGCAATCGAGGCGGCCCTCTCGCTTTTAGAGGAAGAAGGCAAGGCCCCGGAGTGCAAACATCCGCCGGACTCCCGGCAAGACTTGTCCACAATGGGGCATGAGCGTTGGAAATGCAAGCTCTGCGGGTATATCCACGACCCAGGAGAGGAGGGAAGCTAAGTGCCCGTTCAAATCCTGCAAAACTGCAAACTGTACCTGGCGCAGTTCGACCTCTCCGGGGACGTGAACCAGGTAGCGCTTGACCACGACGTCGAAATCAAGGAGATCACCCCCTTCGGGTCGGCCGCCAAAAAGAAGATTGCCGGCCTGGAGAATACCGCAGTCAAAGCGAAGGGATTCATCAACGTGGGTCTCGGTGCCGTAGAGGAAACACTATGGAACAAGTTCGCCGTGGCCGACCAGCCGCTGACTATCTGCCCGCTGACCGGCGCGGATGGGGAAGTAGCGTTCAGCCTGCAATCGCTCCTGGCCCAGTATTCCCCCGGTGCGGCGGTCGGGGATGTCTTTGGCTTCGACGTAACTGCCGAGGGCAGCGGGCCACTGGTGCGCGGCACGCTGATGGCAACCGGGGCGAAGACCGTCACCGGCACCGGCACTGCCCGCCAATTGGGCGCGGTTGCGGCGGGGCAGAAACTATATGCTGCCCTGCACGTCCTGTCGAAGGCAGGCACAAGCCCAACGCTGGATATGAAGATCCAGTCGGATGATGCCCAGGCGTTCACAACGCCGATCGACCGCATCACGTTTGCCCAGGCGACCGACATCGGGGCGCAGTGGGCCACACCGGTGAACGGGCCGATAACGGACACCTGGTGGAGAGCGTCCTGGGCCATCGGCGGAACCGGCGGCCCGAGTTTCACCGTGGCCCTCGTGGTGGGCATCCGGTCTTAACACAAAGGAGGGGATTTAATTGGCCGTAATGGTACTGAAGAACGCTTACGTGAGCATTAACGGCGTGAACCTGAGCGATCACGTGAGCCAAGTAAACATCGATTACAGCGCCGAAACGATCGAAAAGACGGTCATGGGCGCAAACAGCAAGGGTAAGATTGCCGGGCTGAAGGATTGGAAGGTCACTATCGAATTTGCCCAGGATTATGATGCGGCGAAGGTTGACGCCACCCTGTTCCCGCTGGTGGGGGCGGCCGCTTTCCCGGTTGAATTTCGGCCAGACGCCGGAGTGGTGAGTGCCACCAATCCGAAATTCACCGGCAACGCTATCCTGGCGAGCTACCCGCCCATTTCGGGGAGCGTGGGCGAACTGGCGAAGGCGCAGATCACCCTGGAGGGAGACGGGGATCTGACGAGGGCGACGGCATAAGGAAAAGGGCGGCTTTCGAGCCGCCCTAACCTTGTTTGGCATTATAGGGTTTTATCGGCCGTTGCAATGCTATAGGTCCAGGTAATTATGGCAACCACGCCGGATATCCCGAGCATGACGACCGAGCCGTCATCGGTCTTTGAGTACGATCCCGTCAAGGCTTGGACAGTCCCTAATACTGCCAGGCTTGAGTAGGAATACCAGAAAACAGCCAGCGAGAGGCCCCATATAAAAGTCAATATTATGCCCTTGACGATTTCTCCGGCAAACACGTGGCCCCATCCCGGAAGAATGAATGACAGTGCCCGGGCAATGCCAGCGTTAAGTTCTTCCATCAGTCTCTCCCCCTTTAATCAAATGTTTCGTGGAGAGTTTATTCTTCGCCCTTTCGGTTATTCCTGCCAGACAAAAGGAGGTAATTCTGATGGGCATCACCCCCGCATCCGCATTCAGACAGAGAAAGGCTGTTGCTCTGCCAACCGGGCGAACGGTGGAGATTCGAAAACTTCAACCCATGGACTTTCAAGTAGAGGCCACCCGCCTTTTTGAACTGGCCGACATGACCCAGGAACAGATCCAGAAGCGGCTGCTGCAGGACCCGGGCCTCTTTCAGGTGGCTTTTAAGGCGTTGGAGCAGATATTCACCAAGGGCGTGGTTTCCCCCAAGGTCTCGGCCAAGCCGATTGACGAACTGGCGCCGGACGAGGTCCATATCAGCGATATCGGAGAAGATGCTATGCCGCTTTTGCAGGCCATCCTGCAGTTCAGTGGTGTCGATCTTACTACCGGGCAGGTGATCTAGAATGCCCAACGATATCGACATCACAATATCAGCCCAAGACCAAGCCACTAAAGGAATAAAGGGTATTTACACTGAAATAGGCACCCTGAACAAACAGATCAAGGCCGAGGATCAAGAATGGCAAAAGTTATCCTTGACCATCGACAAGGCCAAAGACCCCGTAAGGTACTATACGGAACTGACCAAACATCTGCAAACCCAAATGGGCAACCTTGCCCAAAAAGAAACCCTATTGAAGGCAGCCATTGAGCAGTCCAAGAATGCCAAGGGCGAGGATACTAAGCAGACCGAGAAACTGCGCGCCCAGCTTTCCGGCCTGGAACTCCAACAGGCCAAAACCAGGAGCGAGATCAACAAGGCCACTGCGGTAATACATGAGAATTCCGGTGCCTTGAATAGGCAGGTTCAGTTTCTTGAAAAGAACCACGAAAGCCTGACCATGATTAGCCTTGCGGCTACGGCCGCCTTCGGCGTTTTGGCTTTTGCCGTTAAGGGGGCTACCAAAGAAAGCAATGAACTGAAAAACTCTCTGATCGGGCTATCTTCCGTGGCCGGTGGAACGGGCCAAGATATAAACAAGGTCAAGAATGCCGCCCTCTCTCTGGCGGAAGACGGCCTGATGACCGTGGCCGATGCCGCGACGGCCCTTAAAAACCTTCTGATGCGGGGCTTTTCCCTGCAAGAAGCGATCGACATAATGAACCGCTTCAAGGATAGCGCCGCCTTTGGGCGACAGTCAGCCCTGTCATTCGGAGAGGCCATCCGGGGCGCGACTGAGGGCTTGAAAAACGAGAACTCCATCCTGGTTGACAACGCTGGCGTGACAAAGAACGTCTCCAGGATGTGGGAGGACTATGCTAAAGCCCATGGTAAGAGTGTTAACGACCTTACGCTGGCCGAGAAGCGCCTAGCCGAATATAACGGCATCATGCAGGAAACCCGCTTCCAGGTAGGAGACGCGGCCAAGCTGACCGAAACCCTGTCCGGACAGCAAGCCAAGGCAGAAGCGCAGACCAAACTCCTGAAAGCAGCATTGGGCGATGCTTTGGAACCGGCCCTTGCGGGAGTTCTAAAGCATTTGGTTTCAATGATTGCAGGCCTGCGAGATTGGATTAAAGAGAATCCACAATTGACATCAAGCTTGGTCTTGGCGGCGGGGGCGCTGACCGGGGTGGCCGCCCTGTTCACCGGCGTGGGTGCTATAATACCGTCGCTGGTGAAGGGTTATCAGTTACTCAGAAGTGCAATTATAGTAACCACAGTTGCCCAAGATGGGCTTAACATGTCCATGCGGTTGAACCCAGTCGGAGCCGTTATTGCCGCCCTGGGACTGGCCGCGACTGCTTTTGTAGGTTATCAAGCCAAGATTGCTGCTGCCAAGGCCGAATCGGAAAGGCTTGCTCAACAAAAAGCCCAGGAACAGCAACAGATAGTTGATCTGGCCACCAAATATGAGGAACTGACCGGGGCTTTGGCCAAGACCCAAAAAGGGTCGGCTGACTACAAGCGGATCAGCGAACAGCTCAACGGCACTAAAGATGCTTTAGCCAAGCTCATGCCTAACGTTGTGACTGCCTATGACAACGAGGGCCGGGCCGTTGATATCAATACCGCCAAGCTCAAAGAAAATGCCCGGGCCGCTCGGGATGCCATAGCTGCCCGCAAGAGGCTGGCCCTGGACGAGGCCGCCATGGCTGTGGACCAGGCCCAGAAGGCCATGGACGAGTTCATCGAGAAGGCCAACAAGAGGGCCCACTCAGGAGAGCCCATGCTCCAGGGGATGTTTAATCAACAAATGGCCGTCTTGCGCAGGTCGCTGCACGATGCCATAGCAAAATACACCCAGCTGGCAGAGGGGGCCACTAAAGCCACCAAAGAGAACACGGGCGCCACCGATGAAAATACTGACTCTAAGAAGAAGCAGACTGAGGCCCTTTCCTGGCAGGAGTTTCAGCTTCAAATGCTCGATAAGCAGTGGCAGATCGACCAGGCTACCATCTTGGCCAACGCCACCGAGACCGAAAGGCTGACCGCTCAGAAGCAGTATCTGAGCGAGAAACTATCTCTACTTAACTCTCGGCTGGCGGACATGCAGGCCGAACTCGCCGCTACTACGGTCAAATACGGCGAGAACAGCGGAGAGGCCCAGAAGGTTGCTCTGGCTATTATGGACCTCCAGGTTCAGCAGGCACAAGCCCAGAAGCAGTATGCCGATACTACCAAGGAGATTGAGAATCAGACCAAGAAACTGAAGGAACTGGCCGCCCAAGCGGAAGCGACTTATCGGGCGCAGTTGGGCGGCGCGAGGCAGGCCGTAAGTCAGGGTCTCCTGAGCTATGGCGAGGCCCGGGCATATGCCGGGAGCGTGGTTAAACAGGAACTCGGTGAAGAGGGACTCCGCGCAGCGTGGCAGGCGATGAAAAAGGAGTACTACGAGGCCACTCCCGAGGCCCTGGCGAACATGTTCAAGTGGCAGTATGGGGTCGAGCCGCCGAAGCTGGCGCTGGGAGGTATTGTCACCGGGCCGACGCTCGCGATGATCGGTGAACGCGGGCCGGAGGCCGTAGTCCCGCTCAATCGCATGCCTCCAGCGGTCAACGTCAATCTGACCGTCAACGTCAACGGCTCCGCCGACAGGGCGGACGCCTATGGCCTGGCCCGCCAGATCAAAGACATCCTACAGCAGGAACTGAGGCAGCAGCGGCTTGCCTGGAGGTGACCCTTGTGGCCAACATCCTCTCAACCGAGCGGATAAACGAACATACGACCGTTCACCGCCTGGATGACGGCACAAAGCAGGCCGTTATCCAGGCTGGCCAAAACTACATGGACCGCGACACCGGCGAATGGAAGGCATATGATCCCGCCATCGCCATTGACACCATCGTCGCAGGTTACAGCCACAGCCATAAGACTGCTCAAGCATGGAAACGTTTTGGCAAAGGCCACATACGTTTTGGTTTCAAGCCCGGACTCTTCGTGACCTATGTCGGACGCGGCATGGCGGCGGTTGACCCGGTTATCTCGGGCGACACGGCGACTTATGCCAACGCGTGGCCGTCTACCGACCTGCGTGTAAGGGTATTCCCGGAGGGCTTCAAGGAGGACATCATCCTCAAGACCTCAGCCGCCCCCCCGTCTTTCACCTTTGACCTCGCGGAACTTGGCGCGGTCACGCCGACGCAGGTGGGCAACACCGTTGAGTACATCGAAACTCTCACTGGCAAGACCGTAGGTCGCATCCCCGAGCCTTTCGCGGTAGATGCCGCCGGCGTGCGTGGCCCCGTGACGCTAACACTCGATGGCTCTGCCGTGACGCTGGCCGTTGATTCGGCGTGGCTGGCTGACCCGGTGCGGGTATTCCCTGTGATCGTGGACCCGACGACAACGGTGACACAGCCCGGGACAAGCGCAGACACCTTCATCAACAGCAGCGCGACGACTACCAACTATGGTACAGCGATCAGTATAGACCTCTTTGATGACAATGCTTCCCAGCGCGACGGGCTGTTGCAATTGGCTCTTCCCACGCTAAACGCTTCAGCCCAAATCGTTTCCGCATACCTGAAACTGTATTGCTACACGCTCAATAACAATTTAGTCAGCCATAAACTGCACAAGAACTTGGCCTCCTGGACCGAGACTGGCGTGACATGGGCTAACGCGCCGTCTTACGACGCGACGGTATCAGCCAGTGTGACGATCTCGACTGTAAACACGTGGGGAATCTGGGATATTACCTCGCTCGTTGCAGGCTGGTATGCTAGTCCTGCCTCGAATTACGGCGTAAGACTGCTTGGGCGGTATCCGGGGTCTGGTGTCGCTGCCAACAGTGTATTTTATTCAAAAGAACATACCGACCCCTCCCTCCGCCCCATCCTGGAAATTACCTGGAAAGTGGTGCCCACCGTCTCCATTACATCACCGAATGGCACTCAGGCGTCCCCAACCATTTACAACAACCAGGTTAGCGGGATGACCCTGTCTGGCGTTTACACGAATAACAATAGCGAGAACATGGCATCGAAGCAAGTACAGATACTCGATGCATCAAACAATGTGGTTTGGGACTCTGGGACCATTACCGAAACGGCAACCAGCGGCTCTACTGTTAATACGGTAGTTCCGAGCGCTGCCGGACTCAAATACAACACTGCATATCAGTGGTTGTGGAGAGCCACCGATACGGACGGAGATACCTCTGCCTGGTCCTCCGCTGGTTGGTTCAAGTGTCTCATGACCGCGCCCACTGGCCTAACTGTGACTGGCAACGCCGCCACGGCCCGCATCGACCTCTCCTGGTCCGCTCTCGGAGCGGAGTCCCAGGCCGGATATGATGTCCTGCGCGATGGAACAAAGGTCAACACCGCCGTGGTCACCGGCACTACCTACAACGACGATACAGCTGCCAGTGGCAAGAGCTACGCGTACACCGTCAGGGGTGTAGCCAACGACGGCTACCTCGGGCCACAAGGCACTGGTGTCGCTGGGAACGTGAGCATCACCGGGGCGTGGCTGGGGAGCAAGCAGGTAACCTTGCGCAGACCTCCGGCGTTCAGGTGGCCTCGGCGGGCGTCGAAGCGGCTTGCGGTAGATGGTACCTGGGTTCTGCAAGATCGAGGGTATGCCCCCCGCGAGCTTGATCTGGAGATCCTGTTCCAGTCTCTGACGGAGCGGGACGACCTCATCACCCTCTTGGCCGCTGACGCGATCCTGAGCTACCGCGACCAGGCGGGGAACGTGCTCAGGGGCAAGGTCACGGGGGACAGTAAGCCCGATACCTGGCGGGCCGATGCCGGGTTCTGGCCAGTGACCCTGACCGAGGTGAGCGTGACATGACCTTGGCTGTCAAACTCTACGAGAAAGACGGCAGTACCTTTGTACGAGCAATCCCTGCGACTCAGGTCTCGGTGGAGTGCGACCGCCGTCGGTCGATCAGGAGGACGGCGCAGTTTTGGGCGCCGGGGCAGTATCTCGGAGACCTGCGAGTGCTCGGGCGGCGGGTCAAAGTTTCAGATACATCATCGGGTGTCGGGGCCGCTACATCCCCCACCTTCTCCCGCCCCTCTCCCGCCTACCTCAGCGACGGCACCCAGGTCGCCTCGGGCCAGCCGCGCTATGAGCCCGGCAAGTTCGGTCAGGTGTGGATGGTGGAGGGGGGGACGACGAACCTCCTCACTGCGAACCAGGCCAGCGTAGAGACGGATACGAGTGGATTCAACGCAAACGGATCGACCATGACGAGGGACGTAACCGAGAAGTGGCACGGGTCTGCCTCGCTGAAGGTGACGACGGCAGGGACGGTTGGCGGGGAGGGCGTGTACGCTGCCGTGGCCGTCGCCGCCAACACTATCTATTCCGGTAGCGTTCGCGTAAAAGCACCATCCGGGGCGAGGCTACAGATGCAGCTTACAGACTTGATCGACCTGGCGAAGCAGGTGAAGTTTATCGCGACCGGAGACTGGCAGCGTGTGACAGTCGAGGGCCATACTACCGACGCCCATACGACCCTCTATCTGCTTGTGGCGACCGAAGATCCAGGAACTCCGCAGGCCGTAACATTTTATATCGACGGCCTCCAGATCGAGCAGAAGCCCTACGCCACCTCCTTCACAGACTCCACCCGCTCCCCCGAAACCCTCACCATCCCCACGGCGGGGGTGCTGAACCCGTCTGAGGGCACCCTGGAGCTAGTGGTGAAGCCCAACTACTCGTCTTCAGTGGCTCCTCCGGGAGGAGCGTTTGACGGGTTTTATGACTTCTGCTGGGGCTCACCGGGGACAACCGGCTTCATGTTGGTCAGGAAGCACCTCTCAGGCAATCCAAACACGATCCGCTTGGAGTACTGGAACGGCGGTACCATCAGAATCGACTACACCAGCGCCTACAACGCAGGTGATAATCTGTCTGTGGCTGTGCGGTGGTCTGCGACCGGAGTAGCCTTGCTCGTGAATGGAGCCGTGATCGGATCGCACGCGGCACCGCTTGTGGCACCCGCTGAGACGGTAGCTTATCTCGGACAACGGCCGGGCTATGGCTATGGAGATGCTTTATACGACGACCTCCGCATCTCCTCCATCTTACGCACCGACGCCGAAATCCTGGCGGGGGTCCAGAGCAATGCGCCGCTGCCGGTGGATGCGAATACGACGTGCAAGCTCAGTGCTGACGGGCACCTCAAGGCCGAAGCCTGGGTCACTACTGAAACTCAGGTCTTCGACGGCTACATCGATGAGGTTGCCCTCCGCTCCACCCCCGGCGAGACTTCCTGCAATGTCACCTGCCGTGATAAAGCCAAAAAGCTCAAACTCGTCCGGTGGACGGACGACAAGACCTACGAGGATACCACGGCGACTGAAACCGCGAACCTGCTTACCTCCGTGACTGCCTCCACGAACCTTGGGGCGGGCGGCCAGATCCAAAGTCAGGCGGCGGTCTACTCCAAGAAACTCTACGCCACGGTCCTCGGGATCGAGAAGGAGGTGACCCCCTCAAGCGAGAGCGGGGACATCATCGCCGGAACGTATCAGGCCGACTACAGCGAGACCGGCCTGACCAACCTCCGCCTTGTGGCTTACCTCGACCTCAAGATCGCCGAAAACTTGCAGTCCGTCGCCGCTACCACCAACGGCACGGCAACAGTGGACATGTCTTCGGACGGTCAAGCGTGGTCGGCGTTCGCGGCAGGGACGGCCCGCTACCTCAGGATCACCGTCAACAAGTCCGCGGGACCGGTCACCCTGGGTGTAACGGTGACCACGGCCACCAACCACGTTCCCGGGAACGTCCTGGTGGACGACAGCACGTCGTGGAGACCGACAACGGCAGACCTGGACCGGACGATCACCGGGGACGCAGGATCATCTCAGACGGCCAACGTCCTGACAGCCAAGCTCGGGGTCAACGAATTGGACCCCAATGCCCGTTACAAGGTCAAGGTGGAACGAAGCGCGGACAATATCACCTGGACGGAGATCACAACCGTAGCCAGCGCAGGGCGAAGCCTGGAGGTTGTCTTCGCGCCGGTGGCCGCCCGCTACTGGCGGCTGACGTTTCTGAGCAAGAAGGACGCGCCGCCGGCAGTCAGGTTCCTCTCTGTCCGGAATGTGACTGTTGATGCCGCGAAGAAGGTGTATTTGAGCGACATCATCCAAGACATTGCGACCGGTGAAGGCGAGACCCTGTTTCGGATCACGCCGACGAGGACATACGTCAAGGCAGTCACCTTCGAGCGTGGCAAGGACAAGTGGGAGAGCATCCAGAAGCTCGCCCAGGAGCACGGCTGGGAGGCGTTTTACGACCGGGACGGGTATCTCGTGGCCCGGCCCGTCGACGTTGATCCGTGGAAGGATCTCCCCATCTACAAGTCCAACCTCAGCTTTGACGCCACCTTCTCCGACGCGGAGATCTACAACCAGATCCTGGCTGAGAACGGCGACCCGAAAACCCCATTGACCTCTACCAAGACCAATGACAACGCCTGGAGCGTCACCTCCACCGTGAACCTCGGGAACCGGGCCTCCCCGGTAGTCAAGGCCCCGCTCGCCGATACCCAGGCCAAGCTGGACGCTTTTGCTCTGGCTGAACTGGAGAAAGCATCGAGGCAGACCCATTCGGCCAGGCTGACCCACATCGCCGATGGCAAGTATCCCGCGGCGACTCTGGAGGCCGGGGACGTGATCCAGGCCGAGGACGCTCAGAGCGGGATCTCCGATACCTACGTCCTGGAGTCTTTCCGGCTGGAGGACCGGCCCGATTCGGCGGAGTACGACTTTGCGGCCGAGGTGAGCGAACTGTGAGTGACATCCGAGAGATTCAGGCCATGATTGATTCCGCGACGAGGGCTCCGGCGCGGTATTTTATCGTCTCACAGGTCGACACGACGAACAAGAAGGCCAAGCTCAAGCGAACCGCCTCAAGCCCGGAAACTCGCTGGATTTCCTACAACCCAGACCTGACTCTCGCAGTCAACGACCGCGTGCGGGTGGAGGGAGAGGACATCAATACGTCGGTCATCAGTCACAAGGTCTAAGCCGCCCCGCCGGGCGGCTTTTGAATGCAACCCAACCGAAGCGAGGTGGAGCGATTGGAGATGGAGGAGGTAGTGGGAACCCTCGGGGATCACGGCGCGCGGCTGACGAACCTGGAGGGCTGGCAGAAAGCTCAAAACGGGCATCTGGTTCGCACGGAGGCCAAAATCGACCGGCTGCAACTCTGGATCATGGGGCAGCTCGCGGCATTGGTGATCATGGCCCTGGGAATCTGGCTGAGAACAAAATGAGAAAGGAGTGTATCCTGAATGCCTGACAGCCTTTTTACCTTCGATGCACTGGCCACGCTGGCTGGGGCGTCGCTTCTCACGTATCTCATTGTTCAGAACACCAAGAACTGGATTCCTGTCGCGACCGGGCTTTACGCTGTGGTGATTGGTGCAGTGGTCCTGACGCTGGCGCAACTTGCCACCGGGTCTAACCCCTCCGATTGGCGTATCTACGTCCTGAGCCTCTTTAACGGGTTTCTCGTCGCGGCTACGGCTGGCAAGATTAACGACGTGGCCCTAACCCCACCGGCACCGAAGCCGCCGATCAAGGATACGGAAGCAGGGATATAGCATGGAGATCATCCAGGACTTCATTCCTGCGGGGCGCGGTAACAGGCCGGGGTACGCCATGACCCCGGCCTTCGTGACAATTCACGACACAGCGAACGAAAACCGCGGCGCGGACGCCGTGATGCACGGCAAGTACCTCAAGGGCGACTCTGCGGCCACTGCCCCGGTCTCCTGGCATTTCACCGTCGATGATAAGCAGATAGTCCAGCATCTCCCGCTTACCGAAAACGGCTGGCATGCCGGTGACGGCGGGGAGGGCCCGGGCAACCGGACCTCGATCGGGATCGAGATCTGCGAGAACTCCGACGGGGACCGCGCCAAGGCTGAGGCGAACGCGGCGCAGCTCGTCGCCGATCTGCTCAGGCGGTTCAACCTGGGTCTCGAGGCCGTTGTTCAACACAATCATTGGAGCGGCAAGAACTGCCCCAGGGTGCTCCGGGCCCGGCCGGGTGGCTGGGAAGGGTTTCTGGCGGCCGTGAAGCAGTTCATGCAGCCGGAGATCGTCGATACCCCGATCCTCGGTCAGGCCGTGGCCACACTGGCCCAGGCGAAGGCCTGGCTGGCCCAGAAGGCGCCTGAATGGCTCGAGATGGCCGATCTCTACTATTCCATCGCCCCGAAGTATCAGATTCGGCCGGACGTGGCGCTGTGCCAGGCCGCCAAGGAGACCGGATTTTTCCGGTTTGGCGGAATCGTGGAGCCGGACCAGAATAACTTCTGCGGCCTGGCGGCGACGGGAACGCCGAGCGATGGGGCCACTCCCCTTCGCGGCGCTGATCCGGCCCGGGTCCGGTTCGAGGCGGGAGTACACGGAGCGATCTTCGCGGACAAGGCTACCGGGGTGGAGGCCCATATCCAGCACCTCTACGCCTACGCCTCCATCGATCCGCTGCCGGCGGGAACTGCGCTGCTTGATCCCCGGTTTGTGTTGGTGCGCCGTAGGTCTGCCCAATACGTGGAGCACCTCGGGGCCGCCGAGAACCCGACAGGAGTGGGCTGGGCCTACCCGGGCAAGGACTACGGCAAGAGCATTGTCCGGGACTTCCTGGCGTCGCTGGGGGCCGTCCAGGCGACCGCTGAGCCAGTTCCGGCACCGGCGCCGGATCCCGAGCTGGAGGAGCTTCGGGCGCAGGTGACTACGCTGACCCGGCAGGTTGAGGCACTGACGGTGGAGCGAAACCAGTACAAGGACATCGTTGAGAAGATCCGGGAGTACGTGAGAGGGTGATGCCCGTGCTCACTCCTGAGAGTGCGCGTTTATATGGACGACGAAGCCCCGCTGGCCTGACGGCTGGCGGGGCTGTTTTTATTTTGCGTTATTTTCCCGGTATGTCCTTCATCCACCTCTGGATTTCGGGACTGCCTTGCAGTGTTCGAACAATGATCGCCGTCATGGATTCCCGGGTTTCAAATGAGGCCCGGCGGAGCGCCTCATAGAGATCGCGGGGAAGGCGCAGGTTGATGTTTACCGCACTTTTAGTTGCTTCATGCATGATATTAACCCCTTTGAAACTACTACTATTCCCAAGCCATGGAGAACTCCTTATCTGCGAACAATTCGGCCAGTCCGGTTATCTGTTTGAGCCGGAGGACCTCGTCGGCGTCCATCCCCAATTCGCGGGCTATCTTCTCATCGCTCCAGTTACGCCGGGACAACTCTACCACAATTTGGCTCATGCCATCGACGGTGTGTTTGCCGCGGGCTCGATTGTGCCGGATGGTTGATGCTATACGATCAGGACGGTCCTGACGGTCGGCATTGATGATGGTCAACGGCAGATAGCCCTTAATACGCTTCTTGATATCCTCGTATTCCTTCCCTACGCGGTTGCGGTGGAAACCATCGACCACCTCGTAATGGTCGCCCTCCCAGCAGCCGACGATGGGTTGAGTATAGCCGTCTTCCTGAATCGATGTGTGAAGTAACCTCATTTCGGGCGGTGCGACCGTGTTTGGATTGTAGTCATTGGCCTCTACCCGTTCGGCCTTTACCCAGAGCACACAGTCCACGGGTTCAGATCGGAAGGGACTTAGTTGATGTAACGCTTTTTTAATCTCATTAATGACCTCTATTTTCTCCGGCTCCCCCAGTAAAGCCAATTGTTTCAAAGCCTCGCCGACCTGGGTCAAGATGCCCTGCCCGATCAAATTAATCCCCATCTGGCCCGCCTCCGCTTCATCACTTTGAGGTACTTCTCGTAGGCTTCAGACTTGTTTTGGCTGAAACTAAGCCCCTTGCACCAGTAGTCGTTCTTTAGCAGGGCCTTGCAGACCCGCCGCCAGGAAGGGACATCCTTCGCGGCCTCAAGCTTGGGATCAGCCTCATCCGGAATTCCGTTGGGATATCCTCGATCGGCATACCACTTCAAAAAGACTGCAATCTTATTCTCGAAGTGATCTTTCGACCGTGGCGGCATGCTACCCAGCAACAGTTTCGCAAAGGACTCCCAGGTATGTCCTTCCGGTTTATGCACCCGGATATTTCCCAGGACATTCCCGGCCTCTTTGACGTACAGCGCGCCGCTGTTGGCGCCGTTAACCCGGGCAATGATCTTGCCCCAGGTCTCGGGTTCGATGACATGGAACAACCATAACCCCTTTCGCTGGTCGTCGCCGTAGGGCTGGCAGATCCGCGCCTGGTGGATCGACAGACCGGCCTTAAACATGTAATCATACAGCCGGTTGTAGGGCTTGCGGAACTTGCCGTTGTAGATCCAGATGTCTTCGGTCCGCCAATCGTAGATAGGGTATACATTATACACCCCTTCGCCGCACCAGGTGGTATATCCCCGGTCTCCAAAGCGGCCCTTGGTCTCACTCGTAATTGTGCGGTATCTGTTAAGGCTCTCGTCGGCCCGGATGCCCACGAGACAGGCGGTTAATTGTCCCCGACCGTACCACTTGCCGAACGCCGGAACGAACTCTTCAAACTCCATATCGTAGTGGTAGAACGGGAAAAAGTTGGGGTCGGTGATCGCCATTTTGGGGGGCTTCCGCACCCATTCAGTCCCATCGGCCCAGCAGGTCCATTTTGGTTCGTATTGGGAGACGGCGTTTCGAAGGGCTATGGGCAGGGCCACCCAGTAAGGCTCAATATGGGGAGCGTAGAGCCGGTACATGTCCTCGATGTGCTCAATGGTGAGCTTGTACTGGGCCTCCAGATCCAAGAGTAGGACCCCTACTTTCTTATTGCGCCTGATAGCTTCATCCATTACCAGGTGGAGCATGACGGTGGAATCTTTCCCGCCGCTGAAGCTAATGTAAATTCTGTCGAAGGTATCGAACGTCCAGGCAATCCGCTGTCTGGCGGCTTCGTAGACGCTTATTCCGAGCGGTCTTTTAGCCATCGGTCCACATCCTCTTCTGTAAGCCTGACCTGTTGGCCGTCTTTAACTATGCAGTAGTACCGGTCATTTCGCCTCCATGTCTGAGGGGAACAAACGTCGTAGACTTTGCCATCTTCCAGAATATAGTAGGCGTAAACTCCCCGGGTTCCCACGCTGTTGGATTTGGAGTAATCTATCTTTCCGCGTAAAAATTGTCTCTCGTACTTGAACCGAGGAGAGCGACCCGTGATCTCGGCCACCCATTGACGAGGCGGCAATTGCTTGCCTCCATTGAGGAGCGGAACAAAAAGGAGCATCTCGGGAGGCAGTCCCCAGTTATGATTTATGCATTCCAGCCGTAATAGGACTGACATCCGGTAACCTCCTTATCGGGGCATGTCCCACGCCTCGACCGGAGAATAACCAGCCTCAACCAGCGCGCGGCAATGAAATTCGGAGGTCACGAGCCGTGTCCCCGCCGGTAGATCGGCGGGACCGAGCGTGGTGCCGGGGACCAAGTGGTCTGTCGTGCGGTAATTATGAAGGACTACCAGGATGGGCTTGTCATTGGAACCGATGGAGGGCTGGGTTGTCAGAACACAAGCAGCGTAGGTAGGTAATCCATCGGATCTCCGGTAATGCACCTCAACCGTGATCGCGTCGGGATCAAAGTATTTGTACTGCGTGAAGAGGTCGCCCATTGCCATTCTCCCTTCTGTCTGGCCTGCGTGGCCTGCGGCTAGATCCTTGAGCGGAGGCCGGGTTTCCCCGGCTGCCCGGCATTCTCGGGCACGTCCCTGGCGGATCAGTCCTCAAAAATCGCCATCGGCTTTCCGGCTGGGCGGGAAGCAGAGCACTGGAAGCTTATCGGATCGATCTGGTCCTGAAGGGCCCTGTAGGAGGCAATGTTGTGCTCAACAGAAGCATTCCCGGCGAGGCATTCGCCGCTGGCAGGAGGCTTCTGAAGGAATTGCTCTTGATAGCGGCGGGCATCTACGAGGGCGTTATAGATCCAGGCAAGTTCAGAATCGCTAACCCGTAAAGCAATTTCGGCGAAGGCCCCCTGAGCATCCCAACGGATTTCGGCGCACTTCATGATTTTATCCCCTTTGGCCCGGGGCCTTACCGCCCCCGCGGCATTTCCTGTCCTTGGTTCCAATATACCACTGTACATATGTACAGTCAAGGGTTTTTTGAAAGATTATTTTCGAAAAAAACTCCGGTTCGCGCCGGGCAGGGGTGTTCTGGCAGGAATTGGTACAAGCTATGTCGAACTTGTCCCCGAGGTGATGGTGATGACCGATCAGGAGCAGCAGATGATCCAACTCATGGCCGACCAGACCCGGGCCAAGGCGGCAGGCAACATCGACCGGTACCAGGAGCTGCAGACTCGGATCGAGGCCCTGGCCGAGGAGATGGGGTGGGTCCCGCACCTGGTCCGCGAGGGGCCGTTTGGGATATAGAGATGGAGAACAGGATCGCGGAATTCCGGCACAAGAAAGGCTGGAGTCAGCAGATACTAGCAGACAAGCTCGCCACCAGTCGGCAAACTATCAGCCGGTGGGAACTGGGCGACATCGACCCGCCGTTGCGGAAAGCCATGTGGCTGGCCCGGGAACTTGGGACCACCATGGAAGAACTATTCCCCCTCAAGGACTGAGGGGGTTTTCTTTTGCCATAACTTTCCTGGCAACTTCTCCGAACCCCTGCATAGATATATAGCGTACACGAGATGTGCGGAGGAGGGTGAGGGGCTTGACCATCGACGGTACCTGGCCTGATTTGGAGGCGAGGTTATGACTGATCAAGAATGCCTGGAGATTATCCGGCGCATCTTGCCGACCATTCAGACCGACCATGCGGCCCGGTTTCTGAGCGGAGCCGCAGACTATCTGAGCAAACAGCTGAAATTGCTCCTCGATCCTGCCTGGTACGTCGAAATCCGGCTGCCAGACGGCTCCCGCCGGTACGAGAAACGGCAGTGGGTGACCTCGAGTAGCTGGCACGACCCTGACGCTGTCATCCACCTCTCAACGAGGCCAATCAGCGAACAGACCTACCGGCGGGCGGAGAGCGAAGGCCGAACTTGCCTGTACGAATACGGGGTCGAGACTCTGCCCGGGAAGGTGATCCCGCTCAGGAGGGAGGCGGTACAGTGAAACAGATGAGTGACTTTCAGGCCACGATCATCACGGCCATCGGGCTGCTGCTGATGATCTGGCTTGGGCGAGATAGCATCGTCTGGTTTTTGGGGTTGCGGTGAGATTTAGTCCCCGCCGGGAGACTGGCGGGGTTTTTCCTGTCTCGGGGTTATATCCGCCCTCACCGGGGAATAATTTGGTAAAAATAATCTTCACGCCGGAAGGAGTTCGTGATATCATGTCGAATGGCTCTAATAAAAACACCGAGGAAGGGGGCGAACGGCTAGTGATCCTGAGGTGCGAGATAACAAAGAGCGGGGACGTGTACGAAGCGGTGTGCCTTGAACTTAGCGTGGCTTCCTACGGAAAGACCCCCAGGGAGTGCAGAAAAAACCTTCAGGGGGCAATTGAGGCTTACTTTCGCACAATCTCAAACCACAAGGACGAAAAGTTTTACACACAGCCGGTTCGGTTTTACCACATTAGGCGAATACTGTTTAACCTGAAGATGGCAAGGGTTCGACGTAGGCCGACCACTGACAGGTTTACCTTGAACAGACGCCTTCCCGAAAGAGCGATACCAATTGGTATTTAGGCCCTTCCAGAGGACGCCTCGGAGCCTTCCCTGGTCGGAGGTAATTAGGGTTCTGAGGCAAGCCGGGGCCGTGCCTGACGGTCAAGAGGGCTCCCACGCCCAATACATACGAAGGGTCGGCGTCAAATCATACGCCATCACAATCACAATTCACGATGCTACAGAGATTCCCCCGAAAACCCTCAGCTCAATCATCAGGCAATCAGGACTGACCAAGCGGCAATTCTGGAGACTATACTACGGCGGCAAGGCCAAGGATGTCTTGGTAGAGACGTAAACAGCCCTCCCCCACCCGGGAGGGCTTTCTTTTTTGCTAACACATCTCACTCCGGACATTCACAGAACGTTCACCGTGGGTAGGACCCAGGTCACAAGGAAAGTCTCGCTTCTCGTAGAATTCCGACATCAAAACCATTTGGCAAACCTGCCGCGAGGCGGGGGCGCAAAGCTACGGACCCCTCGGGGTAGCCGGGCTGCCGAGTAATAAAAGCCACCTCGGGCCACCACTTGGCAGGGTGGCTTTTCGTGTCGAAAGATGACGAACGGAAAGGAGGGTTGTTCGGCAGGAGAACGAACGGGTGTTCGAGAAGCAATGATGGGGTGGAGTTCTCAATCGCACCAGGATTTGTCACCTCATAAAAGGAGGATCACAATGCAAGAGCTGGCCGGTACCGACTATAGGAGGGAAGTAGTCGAGTTGGCTAGAATGGTCACTCCGGAGCAAATTGAGGCCATGAAGCATTATGCCCGGATGCTTCGCCGGAGGAACCAGGAGACAAGCCGGCGAAAGGCCGATTTTCTAACCCGTTTAGTTGAAGACCTTGAGGCACTACGACCATGAGTTGCAACGAGCTTGCTAAAGCTTGTTGCAGCACATGTTAAAATTAAAATGCCAGAGTTGACGCGGGAATCCGGGCGTGGACTTCGATGCGATCTGGAAATAACTCCACTCCGGCTACCATGAGGCGAATGAGTCCCTGCTTCTCCTTGAAAGTGAGACCGGACAGTCTCTTGCTGTATTTGGCGGAGAACTGCTGAAGCGTTGCTCGTTCCTTGTCCTGAATCCGAACGACTTCCCGGCGGCGGGAGATCTCTGTACGGCGTGATCGGAAGAGTTGGAGGCGGCGACGGATTTCGACGAGCTGGTCCTCGGCCTTTTTGGGGTCAATCAGACCCTTCACGTAGAGGGAGGTCAGGCGATCCGATTCCCGTTCGGAGGCGGCGATAGAGCCGTCCAGGGTCGCCACCTCGCCGTGATCCGCCGGTGGAATATTGGCCCTCTGCCTGAGTTCACGTTCGAGACGGTGCGGGTCCTGGACCCAGGAGGCCACCCGGCCCCAGACCTCGGCCTCCAATTCATCGGCGTTGACGTAGGGCAGGGAGCATTTATCCTCGGGCCTATGGGTGCGGTTGATGCAGATGTAGTATCGGTACCGTCCTTTTGGCCGGGTATAACTCCAGCCGTGGACGGGACCACCGCAGAGACCGCAGGTGCACCACCCTGAAAGCAGGTAGTCGATTCCCTGCCGGTCCTGCCACCGGCGCCGGGCATCCAGAAGGCGGAGCTGGGCGAACTCCCACTGGTCCGCTTCGATGATTGGTGATACCGGGATGGCGATCCGTTCTTCCGGCGGCCGCTGAATCTGCTTCGCCCCAGGAAGTCGCTTGTTCGGGACGGCTTTCGGGTCCTGGGTCCAGCGGTTGACGTACCAGGTCCCCCGGTAGGCGGATTGAAGAAGTATCCTTCGGACGGTGGCCCGGTGCCATTTCCCGCCCTTCGGCGCCGGTATTCCCTGCGCGCCGAGCCTTCGAGCGATCTCCTGGGGACCGGCCTCTTCCTCCCAGGTGAACCAGTCGAACATCATCTGTACGACGGGGGCTGTCGCCGGATCGGGCGTCAGGCAGTCGGTGACCTTGTTGAAGACGTAACCGTAGATGCCGCCGGGGTAGTGGGGGATCCCTCCTCCTTGCGCCTTCTTGCGTTTCCCTCTCATCATCCGCTCGCCGATCTTGGCCTTCTCAAATTCCGAGATGGCGCCACGAAGCGAGTAGAAGAGCTTGCCCTCCGCAGTGTTCTTCCACTCGAAGTTGACGAATTCGAGCCGGGCCCCGGACTTCTCAATCTCCTCCGTGATGATAAGCTGGTGAGACAAATTGCGGGCCAGGCGGTCCGGGTCATGAACAACGACCAGACCGACCAGCCCGCTTTTTAGTTTGTCCCGGAGAGAGTTCAAGGCCGGCCGGTCGAGCGTGCTGCCCGATACTCCCTCTTCCACAAAGTCAAGAATCTCCGTTGCTCCCAGAGTCAGGGCCCGGGCACGGCATTCGTCCACCTGGGAAGTCAGGCTGTACCCGTGTTTGGCCTGCTCGTCCGTCGAAACCCTCGCGTAGTTCAGCGCCAGCATGGTTGTCCTCCTGCAAAGTGAGGTCGATTAATAGCTGAATAGCCCGGGAAAGGGCTTCTTCCCTTTCCTCCTCGGTACCCTCAGGGACCACGATAACCTTCCATTTGGGAGGCATAAGCATCACCGGTAAAGCCTATGCCGTTGGGGCCTGTCCCTTTACTTATTTGTAGGCCGCTTCAGCGGTCTGGTCACCTTGAAGTTCTGGGGATTGCGGGCTCGGATTCCCTCCTCAAGGGCCTTGAAGGCTCTAATATCTTCCTCGCTAAATCCATGCCTTGCCAAGAACCCTTCCAAGGATAGTTCGCCGTCGTTTTCGACCCGTTGGTCTAGAGGTGTTTCCTTAAGGCGGGTGCTAACAGGTGCGTCGATGTGCCCTGCCGCAATCATTAGGTCCTCGAATTTCACCCCGCCGTATGCCTTGGCGGCAAGCCTTCTGATGATCCCGGGCCCGGGAGCCGTGTCCGGAATGGCGCGCACGAGGCGCGATATATAGCCCGGATCGACCCCCGCATGGAGACCGTATTGATTAATTGATCTATCACCCCTTGCCTTGTGGAGCAGGTCCGCGAAAGCCTCTTTGTCAAATCGGGCCATTCATATACCTCCCAAACATCACATTCACATTATTGCCCATATCGTTGCCGGTAGACAATATAGCATCGAAAAAAATATTGCTTGGAAACAACGATAACCCCTTGACCGTTGTCTGTGGACATGATAGGATGGCATTGCAAGCAGACAATGCCCCGGAAGGAGGGGTGCTCCATGAGGGTTAATGTTGCGGCGCTGGAAGAGTTTGCACAGGGCAGGGGGTGGTCTACCCCCGAACTGGCCCGTCGCCTTGGTATCGAGTATTCATACCTGTTCCGGGTGCTTAATGGACAAAAGGGCGGTGGAAGCAAGTTGTTCACAGGCATCTACCAGCTTTGTGCTGAGGAGCAACTGGACTTCAAGGCGTTCGTTTTTTTGCCTTCTCCGTTGTCTGCAAACAACGACCAGGCCGCCGCAAACGAATAGGGGGTGTTCTGATGGCCAGGTTACCGCCGGTGATCGTCATCTCCGAGGGCGAGGATGAGACGTATCTCTCCAAGGCGATCCAGATGATCATCGACATGGTCCTAGAGGACCAGAAGACCCCCGAGGCGGCGGGAGGAGGAAGGGCATGAACGAGTTAATTCCCCGGATTTTCGACTACGAGGGGCGGCAAATCAGAACCCTCAACCGGGACGGCGAACCGTGGTTTGTGGCAAAGGATGTATGCGACATCCTCAAGTACCAGAACTCGCGCAAAGCCGTAGCCGACCACTGCAAGGCCGCGCAGCCCATAGGGGGTAACGATTCGTTACACCTGCTTGACCCACAGACAACCGTCATCCCCGAGCGGGATGTCTACCGGCTTGTGATGCGCAGTAGGCTGCCGGAGGCAGAACGTTTCGAGGAATGGGTTGTGGGGACCGTCCTTCCCTCGATCCGAAGGGACGGCCTCTACGTCACCGACGCTCTCCTGAACAATCCGGACCACCTGCTCCGGGTGACGCAACGGCTCGTGGAGGAGCACAAGGCGCGTCTGGAGGCCGAACGGTTGCTTCAACTCCAGGCCCCGAAGGTCGAGCTCTACGACATCCTCCTGAGCGCCAGGAATGCCCAGACCATGAACGAGGTAGCCAAGGCGTTCGGGCGGGGTAGGAACAAGTTGTTCGCCCTCCTCCGCGACAACGGGATTCTCATGAAGAACAACCTACCGTACCAGAATTACCTGGATTCCGGCTACTTCGATGTCCGCGAAGTCTCGACTCAGCGCGGGGAGTTTGCGGTCAATGTCGCACAGACCCTCGTGACACCGAAGGGGCTTGACTTCATCCGGAAGCTGCTGGACGGCAAGCGCGTCCGGGCCAGTGGGGAGTAGGAAGAGAAAAAGGGAGGGGAGACCGTGGATATCCAGGAGGTGCTGCAAAGGCACCGCAAGTGGTGGACCGGTGAAGATGGGGGGGAATGCGCGAACCTCATGCGCGCGAACCTCATCGGCGCGGACCTCAGCGGCGCGAAGGGCCTGCTGGATTCTATCGACTACCTGAAGGCCCATTTCGAGTTCACGCCTGCGGGTATGATTGCCTTTAAGACTGTCGGTGCCCACTACCCGCCGAATCCAAATTGGTCAATCAAACCGGGGTCGGTCCTCTCCGAGGTGGTCAATCCTGATCGCGGAACGGATTGTGGTTCTGGGGTCAATATGGCTACCCTCGCATGGGTGAAGAGAAACTCTCCCGACCGCGATATCTGGAAATGCCTCGTTCGGTGGGAGTGGCTGGTCGGTGTCGTGGTCCCGTTCGGCACCGACGGCAAGGTTCGGGCGTCGCGAGTTGAGTTGGTTGAGATAGTGAGTGAGTAAAAAAATCCGCCTCCGCGGCGGCATGGTGGATCTCGACTGTGCCGCACGATTTTCCCTCCTCTCGGGTCTTTGACATGATCATAACCGCCGGTTTACCGGAATTCCAGCGGGCTAAATTCGGAGAAATCGGCCAATCAGACAGCGGAAATTCCAGAGGTGATGAAATTGAGGGGCGCAACACTGAAGCAGGCGCGGGTTTCGACGGGGTTGACTCAGGGGGCATTGGCCAGAAACCTACACGTCTCGGATAGTTCAGTTAGCGATTGGGAAAGGGGCAAATCCCCATTCCCGCGCCACATGGCCCGACAGGCGATCAAGGCGTTACGAGACCCGACGTTTCCCTTGAGCGCGGCTCACGAGTTGTTAGGAGAGACATTCGTCAGCCCGGTCTATAACGGCCGGCGCGTGGACCGTCACAGAGCGTCGATGGTCGCGAAGACGATGGATGACTTTCGGGAAATCCTGGCCCGGGCCGAGGCGGTGCAGCGAATCATGTTCTCGGCGAGGGGACCCGACGACCTGACCCCGGAAGGACGGACGGTCTTGTGGGACTGGATTCAGGCCATGTTCAGAGGCCGCAGCGACATCGACAACACGACCTGCGTTTTGTGCGAGGCCTATGCGTTCAACCCGGAAGAGATGTTTCAGGCTCACTGGCACGAGATGGAGGCCAGAGGGTACTACGACCCGAGGAGGTGACGGTGGGGCATGAGCACGCCAGAGGATATGTTCGAGCGTCTGCTGCTGACCCTGGGTCGGGCCGTGGGCTATGACGGCAGAGTGATCGACCTGACTAGACCCGGCGCCGGCGTGACGGTAGAGGAGAGGCGGTATCTGGGCCTGGCGGCCGGAGTGATCGCGGGCAAGGTGGTCAGCTTGGATGCGTACCGAGCGAGACGAAAGGTGGTGGCGACGTGATCATCACGGTCGACGTTGGCGATGGCGCGGTGGCCGAAGCCGCACGCAATGTCGCGCAGCTCCTGGTCCGGGGGGCACCCGGGATCTGCGCGGCGGACGCGCGGGACCTGGCCCGGGAATACGTTCAGCAGGAGCTTGAAAAGGGCCTTGCCGACCACGCCAAAGATATCCTGGAGGACATAACGCTTTTCGGCCTCCTGGGCATAAAACTGCCCACCGTTCTGGTCGAGCGGGCCCGTAAGGCCGCACAGAGGGAGGTGAGGATGTGAAGATCTATCTTGACGACGACAAGCTCCGCCGGGCGGTAGAGGCCCTGGCTGACCGCTACCACAGGGAGGTCGTCCCGGATCTGACCGAAGACGAGATCCATGATATCGTCGAGGACAATCTGCCCGATCTTCTGGAGTTCCTGATCAACGACATGCTCGACGACGCACAGGACCCCGTGAGAATCGATGGCTGGCTCGAAAAAGAGCTTGTCGATGATCTCAAGTGGGCCGTAGCAAAGAGGGCAGAAAACAAAGCGACCGCCACAGCGGCAACTACGGCGGTCTGAGGATCCCAGGAATCCACTCACAAGATCCAAGGTCCCTTCGTCTCCTATTTTACCCTGAAAAAGGAGGAATAGCAAGATATGGCTCTTGCAGAGCGCGAGTTTCCGCAGGTCATGCCCCTCCAGGCTCAGATGAGGGCGGCGATGCTGGCCGCCGTCCGGGCCGTCGACGAGGAATTCGGCGGTGCCCAGATCACCGCGAAGCTCCTGGAGATGCCGGCCAAGATCCGCGGACTCAAGGACGCGGTCAACGAGGCTCGTCAGGCTGTGGAGGCGGCCCGGAGCGACGTCGAGCAGGCCCGAGCGGTGATCGTCGCCCAGATCGCCAGTGAGATCAACCCGGTGACCGGCAAACCGGCCTACAGCAACGAGGAGGCCCGCCGCGCGGAGTTCATCCGCCGGGCCGCGCTTGACGAGGACTACAAGGTGGCCGCGGAGGCTCTCCGGATGGCCGAGGACTCGCTGAGCATCGCCACCTTTGACCTGGAGCGGGCGCAGGACGAATTCGCCGCCCTCCAGGCCGCGGCGCGGATCGCGGCCGGCCGCATGGCCCTGATGGCCCAGTAAACGAAAGGAGAGATGCATAGTGACCAAAGATGGCGCGGCGCTGGCGCTCGTGCCGGCGGAACTTACGGCCGGGCTCTCAGAGGAGGAGAAGCAGGTCCTCCTCCAGGTCTACCAGGAGCAGTTCCAGCTCAGCCGGGAAGGGTTCGACTTCAAACCTCAGCGGATCAAGATCAACAAGGACACTCAAATGTTTACCGACCCGCTGGGCAATAACCTGGAAGAACTTCGCGGCGTGATCCTCCTGAAGCAGAAAACCCGCGGGCACTGGCCGCCCCAGGGCAGTGGCGACAAACGGCCGCTCTGCTCCAGCCTGGACGGCATCAGCGGCACCGATAGGGACGGGAAGACACACAACTGCAAGACCTGCCCCCTGAACGCCTGGGGATCGGCTTCGGATGGTAACCAGGAACGCAGGGGCAAGGCTTGCAAGGAAATGCGCCGGGTTTTCCTGTTGCCCGAGGGCACTCAGCTCCCATACGTGATTAGCCTCCCGCCGACTTCCCTGGCCGCCTGGGACAATTACTGCTCCGCCAGGCTGACCCAAAACCTGCCCGACATAGCCGCGGAGGCCGTGCTTCGCCTGGTGCCCGGACAGATCGGGGGGTTCAACGTCTCGATCATCAAGCCGAGTATTGGCAAGAAGTTCGCTCCTGCTCAAATCCTCCAGATGGTGAAGCTCCAGAAAGAGTTCGCGGACTCCTGGAAACGGACCGAGATCACCGACGAGGACTACGACACCGGCGAATCCGCCAACTCCAACGAACCCTGGTCGTGACCAGCCCGGGGCCTTCGGGCCCCGCTCAAACCATCGGATAAGACCGGGAGCGAAGTCCTCGACCCGGCGCCGTGCTAGCCGGCCAGGATGGAGGCAGGACGTGGGGTGAACAATCGTGACGGAGATTGAGATTAGACTGCTTGCTCTGGTCCAAGCTTGGGAGGAGAGGGCAGACCAGCGAGACAGTTGTTCCAAATCGACTTCGAGCGAATATGTCAAGGGACTACATCGGGGTTGGGCTGATGCCCTGCGCAACGCTGCCGACTCTCTCCGCCGAGTGGTTAACGGGAAGTAGGTGCCTGTCATGTCTGTTGATATCGATACCTTGATCGCCAAGCTCGAAAAGATGGACTCCATCCCCCCGGCCCAGCCGAAGCCGGATACCACCTACATAGACCACATCTTCCGCGACGTCTTCGCCCAGAAGTTCCCCGGGTACGAGGCCCGGGAGCCGCAGATTCGGCTTGCCAAGCTCGTGGCCGAGGGGCTGGCGACCGGTCAGTGCGTGATCGCCGAAGCCGGCACGGGCACGGGCAAGAGCTACGCCGTCCTGGTCCCCGCCATCCACCACGCCGCGGTGGAGCACCGGGGCCGGGTGCTGGTCAGCACCGCCACGATCGCGCTCCAGGAGCAGTACATCCAGAAGGATATCCCCTTCCTCGGGGAAGCCCTCGGAACCCTTGGGATCCGGTTCAGCGCCGCCCTGGCCAAGGGCAAGGCTAACTACCTCTGCCTGGCGCGGCTCGACGATGAGCTCCGGCAGCAGGCGCTGGTTCAGGACGAGGACCTTGCCCGGATCGCCGCGTGGGCCAGGTCGACCGCCACCGGCGACGTAGCGGAGCTGCCTGGAAACCCCGGTTCGGTCTGGACCCGGGTCTGCGCCGACGACTCCTGCGCCGGGCTGAAGTGCCCCCAGGCGGACCGGTGCTTCTACTACCGGGCCAAAGCAGCATGGAGAGAAGCGGACCTGATCGTCTGCAATCACAAGCTGCTGTTAAGCCACCTGGCGGCCGGTGGACGAATCCTACCCGAATACTCCGCGGTGATCCTGGATGAGGCACACCATCTCGAGGCCGAGGCCTTGGACGTGTTCGGGGTGGAGATCAGCAACTACCGCGTTCCGGCCCTGCTGAACGAGGTCAAGCGGCTCGGTGGAGGTGCGGACCTGGCAACCGCCAGCCAGGATGCCCGCAACATCAATGATGCATTCTTCGCCACCCTGGCGGCGAGCCAGAAAGGGGAGAAGGCCCGGGTGGAGCGGATGCCGGGGGAAGCTGAACCGCTCATCAAGTGCCTTGTCGGCCTCAAGGGGCACATCGCCGCGGTCGACTCCGACAAGGCTGAGGTTCTGGGAAACCGTGCCGAGAACGTCGCCGTTGACCTCCAGGCGGCCGCAGACGCTCTTCAGGGATCCGGCGGGTACGTGGTCTGGGCCGAGGTCGTCCGCGATTCGAATCGCGTGGTCCTCCACGCCACACCACCCGACGTGGCCACCGAGCTCCGCGGTGCCCTCTTCGACCAGGTGCCCGTGGTCATGACGTCGGCCACCCTGGCTGCAGGCGGCCGGTTCGACTACCTGCGCCGGTCGGTGGGCTGTGACGAGGCCCTGGAGCTCCAGGTACCGGCACCGTTCGACTACCCGAACCAGGGACTGCTCTACATTCCCCGGGATCTGCCCGATCCGCGGTCGGCCGATTATTATCCTCGGATCACTCCCCTGATCGAGGAGATTCTGCTCAGAACCAACGGTCGGGCGTTCGTCTTGTTCACCAGCTATCGCGGCATGAACGAAGTCTACCGGAACCTGGCCGGGCGGCTCCGGTGGACGGCGCTCAGGCAGGGGGACAGGCCGAAGGGGCAATTGATCGAGGAGTTTCGGCGCGACGTGCATTCGGTGCTGTTCGCCACTGCCACATTTTGGGAAGGCGTGGATGTGACTGGAGAAGCCCTGTCCTGCGTGATCATCGACAAGCTGCCCTTTCCGACCCCCGGCGACCCCGTGGTCGAGGCCAAGTGTCTGGCGATCAAGCGGTCCGGCGGAAGCGACTTCTTTGACTACATGGTCCCGGACGCCTGCCTGAAGCTCCGGCAGGGTGTGGGGCGGCTGATCCGGACCCGGCGGGACAGGGGCCTGGTGGCGATCCTGGACAGCCGGATCCGGACCAAGGGCTACGGCGCGATTTTCCTCCGGAGCCTGCCGCCGTTCAAGCAGATCTCGAGCCTTGAGAACGTAGAGTTGTTCCTGAAGTAGGAGGTGAATGTCATGAGGAAATTGACGCCAGAGGAAAAGATCCGGGCTGCCGATGACCTGAAGAAGCTGCTTGGACTATCACCCTACGATACAATGGACAACCCCTGCTACGGGGATGGTTACTTCGCAAAATCCCTTGAGGAAAGGTACGGGATGCCCATCCGCCAGCTTAGGAAGGAGACCGGGGTGTAATGAAGTCCATCAAATCCATCACCATCGAGAACTTCCAGTCCCACGAGAAGACTGCTCTCGCTCCCGCCCCGGCTGGCCAGCTGACCACGATCGTGGGTCCCAGCGACAGCGGCAAAACGGCGATCATCCGGGCGCTCCGGTGGCTCCTGTTCAACGTTCCGCAGGGCTCTGACTTCATCCGGGTCGGTGTCGAGTTCGCCCGGGTCCGAGTGGACCTGGACGACGGCACCACGGTGATCCGGGAGCGTGGCAAGAGCTATAACCGGTACGTGGTGATCAGCCAGGATCGCGGCCGGCAGGTCTACGAGGGGTTCGGCCAGGGAGTCCCGCCAGAAGTCCTGGAGGCCACCGGGGTCCGGACCGTGACCTTCGGTGACCTGGAACTGAACCTCAATCTAGCCGAGCAGCTCGAAGGGCCGTTCCTGGGCAAGTCGGTGAGCGCCGGCGTCAGGGCCAAGGTCCTCGGGAAACTGGCCGGGACGGAGGAAGTCGACTGGGCGGCAAAAACCCTGGGTACTGACATCTTCCGCCGGAGCCAGGACGAGAAACGCTTGTCTAACGAGATTTCGGACCTTGACAGACAAATAGCGGGGTATGATTACCTACCCGCCCTGTGTATGCAGATCGGGATTCTCGAAAGCCTCGTGGCCAAAATCAAGGTAGCTCAGGAAAGGAAAGTGGCGCTGATCGGCCTCCGGGACCGGCTGGCGCAGATCCGGACCGAACGGCAAGCGGCCGAAGCCGCGCTGGAACGGTGGCGGCACCTGGCTGAGGCAGAGACCAACCTGATTGTGGCGGAGATTGCAATGGGGCGCCGGAGCCGGGTGGACGGGCTGCGGACCAGATTGCAGGGCGTTCAGGCGGGCCTGGTTGAGGCTCAGAACAGGCTCCGTACGCTCAGCTACCTCCCGGCCCTTGAGGCCGCGGTGGGCAGTCTCGGGGCCGCAACGGCCCGGCGACAGGCGCTCGGAAGCATCCGAACCAGATTCCAGGCTGTTTCCTCCGCACTGGCCTCGGAGCAGGCGAAAGCTGCCGCCCTGACCGGTGTTTCCGAGGCCGCGAAGGCTCTGGCCCGGGCCGAAGCCTTGGTGGCCCGGCGGGCGCAGGCGGTGAAGCTACGGCAGGATCTCCTCGCAGTCAGAGACTACGGCCGGCACGCGGCCGCGACCCGGGACCGGTACGCCGGAGCGGACCAGGCGCTTGAAATCCTGGTCCAATCCACCGAGGCCGCGGGACGGCGGAAGAGCCTGGCGGAGCTGGCCGGGAAGCTCGCCAGGGTACGAAGCAATATGACGGCCGTCGAAGCCCAGGCCGTCTGGTGGACCGACCAGGCCCGGGCAGCGCAGGAGGAATACATGGACGCCCTGATCGCCGCCGGCAAGTGCCCTGTCTGTGGTTCCGAGATTCATCCCGAGCGATTGAAGGAGGTTGTGTGAGATGCAGGACATCCAGGTTCGTTTGAACGCCCTGCGGGCCCGGGCCGAGCAGGGGCGGACGGAAAAGGCCAAGGCTGAGGCCACCATTGAATCGCTCCGCAAGCAGGAGGAGCAGATCGTCGCCGAGATCCGGGCCCTGGGCATCGACCCCGAAGGCATTGATACCGAGATCGCCCGGCTCGATGCCGAGATTCAGGCGAGTTTAGAGCAGGCCGAAGCCCTGCTCCCGAGGTAACCGGCATGATCGCCCTGACACAGGTGGAGACGGTCCTGGCCGGAATGAAGGCCAGATACGAACGGGACTGCGGCGCCGTGCAACTGCTCCACGACCAGCGCCGCAAGAAGGAGGCCGATCTCGCCCGGGCCCGCGCCGACCTGGAGACCTGGCGGCAGGTGCAGGTACTCTTCGGCAAGGTCAGCGAGTATGCCAGGGCCCAGCTCAAGACCAGGATCGAAGAGACGGTCACCGCAGCCCTCCAGGCCGTGTTCGGTGACGAGGGGCTGTCGTTCCGGATCAGCCTTGGAACCAAGAACAGCCAGCCCGCGGCGGAGTGGGAAGTCGTCTCCCAGTACGGTACCGCGGAGGTGGCTGGTGATCCGGAGAGCAGTCGCGGAGGCGGGGTGTCTGACGTCGTCAGCTTGGCCCTGAGACTAGCCTTGCTGGAATTGACGAGACCCAAGATGGATGGGCCTGTGTTACTTGATGAAATCGGCAAGCACGTATCGGGCAATTTCGTTTCAAATGTAGCCTACTTCTTACGGCAGTACGCTGAAAAGACTGGGAGGCAGGTAATTCTGATCACCCACCAGACCGTCCTAGCTGAATCCGCAGATGTAAGTTATCTGGTTAGCCAGACGAACGGCATAAGCGAGGTGACCGAACATTAACCCGGATGGCCTCTGCAAATGCGGTTGCGGGAAGCCAACCAGACTTGCTCCATTTTCCAGGGCTGAATGGGGATGGGTGAAAGGGCAACCGCTCGACTATATCCACGGCCATAACGCGACGAGGAAGTCCCCCGATGGTTTGATCTTTAACAAAGAAAAGAACAGATGGATGGTATCCCGTGGAGGGCGCAAGCGTGCTCAGTATCGCGCCCGAGTGATCATGGAACAAATTCTGGGACGGCCCCTCCAGACCGATGAACACGTTCACCACATCAACGGAAACCCGCAGGACGACCGCCCGGAGAATCTGAGGGTAGTTCATATCGTGGAACACGGATCTATACACAGCGGTAAGCTTGACGACCAGATGATGCTTGAAAGACTCAGAACTGTAACTGAACGGCTTGGCCACGCTCCCTCCGGCAAACAATGGGATGCCATGGGAGAGCAACCGAGTTCTTACACTTATCAGGTTCATTTCGGATCATGGTTCACGGCCCTGAAACTTGCTGGCGTTATTGAAAAGATCCAGGCTCAATACAGACCGTACCTGGAAAACAGAGGATTACCCGATGAAGCCTTACTTCAGAAACTCAAAAACCTTGCTCATAAACTCAAGAAAATCCCAACCCTGAGTGACATCGATAACTCTCCTGATATGCCTTCTTCCCGGACCTACTACGACAGATTCGGTGGTATCATCCCCGCAAGAAAGCTCGCGGGACTTCAGGAGGTGACCGAGCGATGATCACCCTGATCTACATGACAGACCCGCATATCCGCGGGAACAACCCCCGAGGCCGGATCGACAACTTCCCCGAGGCCCTCAAGACCAAGCTCCGCGAGATCTACCAGATCGCCGCCCGGGAGCAGGCCCAAGCGATCATCTGCGGCGGAGACCTTTTCGACCGACCCGACACCGCCTACGCCGTGGCCGGCGAGTTCGCCGCGGTCCTGGCTGAATCTCCGGTACCAATCTACGTGGTGCCGGGGAACCACGAGGTCTACGGCTACAACCTCGATTCCGTTCCGCGCTCGGTCCTAGGGCTCATGGCCCGGGTTGGCCTGGTCACAATCCTGAACCGGGTGCCGGTGGTCCTGTCTGAAAGCGCCCTGTCGATCCAAATCACCGGACAGGGATTCTACGCCGACATGGACCGCAACCCCATCGACTACCGGGCAGATGTGACGGCCGCCGGAATCAACTACAAGGTCCACGTGGTTCACGGGATGCTGGTCGAGCGCCCCCTGCCCTATGAGGTCCGGCACACTCTGATCGAGGACGTCCAGACCGACGCTGACGTCATCCTGGCCGGCCACGAACACATCGGCTTCGGCCTCCGGCAACGGAAGGACGGCGTCTGGTTCTGCAATCCCGGGGCGCTGGGACGCCTGGCGGCCAGGGTGGAGGAGATCCACCGGACCGTGCAGGTGGCGGTCTTCCGGTTCACCGAGGCTGGGATCAACGCCGAGCTGGTGCCCCTGGAGTCCGCCCGGCCGGGAACGGAGGTCTTATCCCGCGACCACATCGCCGAGGCCGCGGAGCGCGAGGAGAAAATGAACCGCTTCCTCGGACTCCTGGCCGAAGAGGGTGAAGCCAGGTTCCTCGATATCCGGGAGATCGTCGACGGGATCTCGGAGCGGGAGAAGTTGCCCGAGGCGGTACGCAATGAGGCCCTGGCCCGCCTGGCCCGCGCCCGGGAGGAGCTGGGGGTGGCGGTATGATGGAAAAATACCTAGATTATTCGACTGGTCGCGTCCTGTTCATCAGTCCCGGCCTTAGCCAGGATATCTGGGCGACCTACTGGCGTAAACCTTCCGGCGCCCTGAAGCGGGTAATCAGCCCGGCGCTTCCGCTGCGCCGGGATCGCGATCAAGCCCAGAGAGATCTGGACGCTTACGCGGCCGCCAAGGGATGGAGGAAGATCGAAGCCTAGGTTTGCGATGGGGCGGCAGATGCCAATAGGGCACGGGCGATGAGTGGCAATTCTGGCCTCCGGACGAGCCCCTGCCCGATCAAGATAAGCGAAGAATGACGAAGCGTTCCAGGAGCGAAGAAGGAGCGGCCGGCAAGCCGGGGCCAGGGCCGCCCAATGAAATGCATGATGGAGGGAGGGGGGCGAGGCGGTGAAGTTCGATTGCATGGTAACTGATCCCCCATGGCCAGTCGAGAACAACAGGGGAACCAAAGCGGGTATCCCCGGCAAGGCGTACGCGACAATGACCCTGCCAGCGATCAAAGAGAAGCTCGAGGCCGCTGTCGACAATCTCCCGTCCCGCGGTTTCGTCGCCCTGATTGCTCCTTGGGAGTTTGCGGTCTGGGCGTGGGAAGAGCTTTTCGCCGGTCTCCTACGGCGCAAGCCCGCAGTCTGGGACAAGTGCAACCCTGGCCTGGGATATGGTTTCCGGCGCGGCTTCGAAATGATCATGCTCTGGACAGGCCCGGAGTGGAAACCGCGTTCAAGCCTCCCGGGCGTGCTTCCGGTGCCGCGGGGTCATGATCGGTACGCAACTTCAAAGCCGATCCTGCTCTGGACGTACATCCTCGAAGCATTCGCAGCGCCAGGGTGGACCGTCTATGACCCGTTCGCGGGCGGTGGCAGTGTCGGGGAAGCAGCTCGGCTCTTGGGGATGGAACCGATACTCGGGGACGTGGCGACGTTGATTTCGGAGGTGCCCAATGAGTGACGGGGTTTACACGGTTTTGCACTTGTTTTGCGGTAGCGGCGGCGCGGCCCTGGGGTTTCAGGCCGCCCAAGAGGAGTTCCGCGGCGTCGAGGGGCGCTTTCATACCCTGGCCGGGATCGACGTGGATCCGGAGGCCTGCGAGGACTTTTGCAATCTAACCGGCGCTCCAGCGGTGGAGATGGACCTGTTCTCGGCTGAGGATTACGAGGCTTTCCACGGGCGGAAGCCGCCGCGGAGTTGGCGGGAAGCCATGCCTGAGGACCTGCAGAAGGCGGCCGGCGGGATCGCGCCCGACGTGCTGTTTACCTCGCCACCCTGCAAGGGCTTCTCGGCGCTACTTCCGAGCAAGGCGGCGTCAACCGTGAAGTATCAGGCGCTCAACGGGCTGACCTACCGGGGGCTCTGGCTGGCGCTGGAGGCGTGGCGGAACGACCCACCCGGCCTGATCCTGTTCGAGAACGTCCCACGCATCACCGTGCGGGGGGCCCGGTGGCTCCGTGATATCCGAAGCCTCCTAGCGGCCTACGGGTACATGGCGCACGAGGATTTCCACGACTGCGGGGAGCTGGGCGGTCTGGCCCAACATCGCAAGCGGTACCTGCTGGTGGCGAGGCACCCCGGCAAGGTCCTCCTGTGGCTCAACAAGGCGCCAAAACAACGCGTGAGGGCTATCGGGGAGGTTCTTGGCTCCCTGCCATTGCCCGGAGACCCGGCGGCGGGTCCCTTGCACAGGATGCCCCGACTGGAATGGAGGACGTGGGTCCGGCTCGCGCTCATCCCTGCGGGCTCGGACTGGCGGGCGCTCCAGGGGATCGACCTCTCACAGTACCGGCTGACCGCCGAGCAGAACGGCGAGTACACGAATAAGTACCGGGTTCTTCGATGGGACGAACCGGCGACCACCATCACCGGAAGTGACCGTCTGGGCAGTGGCGCACCATCCATCGCCGACCCGCGCCTGGGGTATCAACCGCACAATGGTGCTTTCAGAATCGGCAGGTGGGACGAACCTGCAACAACCGTGATCGGCTCCGCCGGAGCGCGAGGTAGCAACGGGATGGCCGCTGTGGCCGATCCTCGCGGCCTGGGCGGACACGACAGCAAGTTCAGGGTTTTGGACTGGGATCGACCTGGGCGGACCGTGACCGGAGATTTCTATGTAGGGAGCGGTGCACCGTCGGTGGCCGATCCCCGCCTGGGCTGCAGTCCCCGAAATGGCGCCTACCGCGTTCTTCGATGGGACGAGCCCGCCGGCGCTGTTACGGGAGCTGGTGACGTACATTCTCAGGGTGCCGCAGTCGTGGCCGATCCCCGGATTCCGGCTGATACCGATCGCGGGGTATGGGTGATCGTCGCTCCTGACGGTACATGGCACAGGCCCTTGACCAGTCTTGACCTGGCTGCCCTTCAGGGATTCCCGGTGCACATGCCGGACGGACGGCCCCTAACACTCGCCGGCCAGTCAGACGCCCGGTGGAGGGAGAGAATCGGGAATGCGGTACCGGCGACCGCCGCCGAGGCCATTGCCCGGCAAGCGTTGAGGACCCTTCTGAGGTCACAGGCGGGTGTATGGGAGGCAAGCCCGACACCGGTGTGGGTGCATCCCGTGGTGCAAGAGATGGCTCTATAAAACGAAAGGAGGCCAGCCAATGTCAGCCAGCCTCAGAAGAACGGTCTACCGGTCCATTCTCCGCGAATCGGCCTACAAGCCCTCGAGGATCCACGCCGTGATCATCGCCGGCGCGGTGGTCGCCGGAGCAACCGGCCTGGCGGTTGCGCTCCTGCTCGGGCGGTAATTTTTGTTCGCGTGGACCGGGGGCAGTCTCCCCCAGCGTAGCCTGTGCCTATTCTGCCCGGATTATGCATCGGAGGCGAGATAACTTTGCTCACCGTCACCATCAGCAACGCGCTTCAGTTCCGGATTACCCCGGAACTGAAGCGACAATACCCCGGGCTCCTCCAGGCGATTCGCGGTGATCTGGTGATCCCGAACCCGGAGCACATAGAGGCCGAGCGCCTGGGCCGGTCAACCCGGCGGATACCGCGGGAGCTGCACATCTACGACTGGGACCAAAGCAGTGGGGTTATCTCGATCCCCCGGGGCTACTGGGCCAGGCTCCAGGAGCATCTGGCCCGGGCCCGGGTGGCCTTTGAGGTCGAATGCCGGATGCTGACATTGCCGCCTGTGAACTTCGGCTCCAGGATCCAACTCCGAGACTACCAGGCCGCCCCAGTCCAAGCCATGGTCCAGGCTGGAGGCGGAATTCTGGAAGCCCCGCCGGGCAGCGGGAAGTGTCTGGCAGATGATAGCTTGGTCTTTACCAATCGGGGGCTGGTAAGGCTCAATGAACTTGCCCCTTTCAGTACACCAGACCTTTTGATCCGTGATCGGCTCATGGTTGACGCCGGACACGATTCCGAAGTTGCGACCGGAATCTATGACGGGGGAGTTTCTCAAACAGTCAAGGTCCGGCTAAGGTTCGGCTATGAGATCGAGGGAACCCCGGAACACCCGGTCCTGACATTCAACGAGGGATTCAGATGGAAGACCCTGGGCGCTTTGGCTGTCGGTGACTACGTAGCAATCAAGCGCAGAGCCTCGGTCTGGGGCCAGACCCCGAGGCACTTTGAATTCAAACGCCGCAAATACACAAGTTGCATCATTGAGGTTGGTCCGTTGGAACTGACCGAAACCGCGGCAAGGGCGATTGGGTTGATTGTTGCTGAAGCATATTTAGGAAATCGAACATGCCTGCATTTCTCTAACACTGACGAAGAAAATCTTCAAACTGTTGAACGGTGGATAGCTCCACTTGGGCTGGAACTCAAGAAACACCGAGGAGAGAATTGCGACTATACCCTAGCCTCTGTTCAAATACGCGACTTCCTTAGGTTCGTCGGAGTTAAGGATGGGGTATCGGCGGACCAAGAAGTCCCGGCCGGAATTCGGATGGGTGGCAAGGAGATCGCCCGGGCTTTTCTCCAGGGTTACATAGAAGGCGAGGGATATGTGGCTCCACATCACATCGAGGTCTCCTCGGCTTCAAGAAAGTTGCTCCGGGATGTCCAGGTGATGCTTTTGGGGTTTGGCATCCTCTCAAGCCTTTCTTCCAAGTACAACAAAAAACTGAAGAAAACTTATTACCGGCTGTATATTTACGAAATGGAACGGTTTGCCCAGGAAATAGGTTTCATCACCCAAAGGAAGCGGGAATGCCTAAAGAACGCGATTTCTGCTTGTCCGAACCGCAACCCCAATGTTTGCCTGGTTCCTCATGTGAAAGAGTCTCTTCGGGCGCTGTACGCTGCTGCCCGGAAAACCCCAGGCTGGAAATACACCGATGGAAAGCTCTTCTGGCATTACGTTCCCGACCGAAACTGCCGAAACCCCAGCAAGGCCCAGCTTCGACGCATCCTGGACAGGTTCCGCTGGCTTGATCTGCCAGAAGTCAAAATCCTGTCCGAAGCCGCAAGCGATGATTATGAATTCCTTTCTGTGGAAGAAATCACGACTGGATTGGGCCGGGTTATTGATCTCTGCGTACCTTCGACCAAAACCTTTGTAGGTAACGGCGTTGTATGCCACAACACGTCCATGGGACTTGAGATCCTGGCCCGGATCGGGCAGCCTGCGCTCTGGCTGACGCACACCCGGGACCTCATGGACCAGGCCCGCGATCGGGCCGCGGAGTTCCTGAGCATGCCCAGGGGAGAGATCGGGATGATCGGCGCCGGCCAGGATAAAGCGGGCCCGCGGCTGACTGTCGCCCTGGTCCAGGCCCTGGCGCAGAGGGGAAGCCTCGGGGCGCTGACGGAGCGGTTCGGGGCGGTGCTCATCGACGAGGTCCACCACGCTCCTGCGCGGACGTGGCAATTTGTGGTAGGTCAGTTTCCCGCCCGATACCGCTTCGGCGTCACCGGCAGCCTCAAGCGGGCCGACGGCCTGGAGGTCATCGCTCACCTGGTGCTCGGGCCCACGGTGGCGGAGATCACCCGCGACCAGGTCCGGGTCTCCGGCGGCACGATCACGCCGCGGCTGGTGGTGATCAGAACCGAGGCCGTGTCGCAGGCGTGGGAGGAGTTCCAGCGTCGCCACGAGGCGTGGGCGGCTCTCAAGGCCAACCAGGCCGTGGGCGGCTTTATCCCCCGGGAGCCACGCATGGACTACCACGCCGTCCTCGACGAGATCCTGGCGGATCCGGAACGCAACCGCCTGATCGTGGAGACGGTGCTTCAGCACGCCGCCGGCCACTGCTCTCTGGTCCTGTCCGAGCGGGTTGCCCACTGCGAGGCGCTGGCCGCCATGCTCCGGGTCCGGGCTCCGGTGATCCGGGCGGCAGTGATCCACGGGGGGCTGGGCAAGACCGAGCGCCGCCAGATCATCGGGGCGGCCCGGTCCGGGGAGCTGGACGTCCTGTGCGCGGTGGACATCGCCAAGGAGGGCCTGGACATCCCGAGACTGGACCGCCTCCACCGGGTGGCAGGCGGCCGCGATCCGGTCGAGGTCAAGCAGACGGTGGGGCGGATACAGCGGGTCTGCCCGGGCAAGGCCGACGCGGTGGTCTTCGACTACGTCGACTTCGGGATCGGGGTCCTGCGGGCCCAGCACTATGCGCGGCGGAAGGTGTACAAGGAACTCGGGATGATTGGATGAGAGGAGAGGTTGGAATGGACTGTCCATCATGGATGATGAACCAGGAAAAGTACGAACAAATTGGTCGAAGTGCGGGTGTCCCTACTCACTGCCCCCTGTATGGAAACGGTTGTCCGGTATCTGAGAATCAGCATCCAGATAACAGCGGAAGCATTATCGAGGCATTGATCCGCACGGATGTTTTCAGCGGGGTCTGTCCGGAAATCTTGTCCGAGTTCAAGAGCAAATGGTCTCAGGATTTTCCCAGGCATTATTTGGACTGTCCTCAGTTTTCCTATTGGTGGTGGAACAGATCCAACGGAATACCCAAGAGCCCCAAAAACATCGGGCGCTCCCCAATATCAAAGAATCTGCGTTACAAGATTCTTGTTAGGGATAACTTCACGTGCCAATACTGTGGGGCCAAACAACCGGAGGTCAAACTGGAGGTCGATCATCGCATCCCGGTATCCAAGGGTGGTACCAACGACCCGGATAACCTGGTTACCGCCTGCTTTGACTGTAACCGCGGAAAAAGGGATCTTCTGCTCGAGCCAGATCAGCGTCAATGACACCATCCTGACGGGAGGCCCCAACCGTGGAAGGCATCAACTACCCAGACTTCTACCGGGCCCAGGGGCTCGAGCCGGCCAAAATACGAGGCGACGAATGGGACTGCCGGTGTCCATTCCACCAGGACTCAAAACCATCGCTGAACGTTAACGTTCGGACCGGTCAATGGCAGTGCCATGCCTGCGGCGAGAAGGGCAACGAGGTCACGTTCTATGCAAAACTCCACAACTGCAGCACCCAGGAGGCGGCCCGGACGATCAAGGGCTCCGGGCCCGCCAGTCCCCCTCCGCGCCGCCCGGTAACGTTCCAGCCCAAACCATCAGAGCCACCTAAGTTCATGAACCCAAAAGAGGCCGAGGAGGCCCACTCCCGGCTGCTCAAGGCCAAGCAGCCCTTGGCCTGGCTCCAGGAAGCCCGAGGTTTGACGCTGGAGAGCGTGAAGCGCTTCCGCCTGGGACTGACGGCAAAGGGCGACCGGATCACGATCCCGATTTACGACGAGGAAGGGCGCCTCCTAAATCTCAGGCTGTACGACTGGCAGCACAAGAGCGATCAGAAGTTCCTCAACACCAAGGGCTTCGGCACAATCAGACTCTGGCCGGCGGAGAGCCTGAAAGCCGACTCTGTGGTCCTGGTGGAGGGGGAGCCTGATTGCCTGCTAGCCTGCCAGCTGGGCTATGCCGCCCTGACCGGGACGGGCGGCGCGGGAAACTGGAAGGCGGAATGGTCAGAGCAGCTTCGGGGAAAGTCGGTGGCCATCATTTACGACGCCGACCAGGCTGGACGGGACGGCCGGCAAAAGGTAGCCGAGGCCCTGGCCGGCGTCGCCCGAGAGATCAGGCTTGTGGATCTTCCGCTCCCGGGAACCAAGGACGACAAGGACCTGACAGACTACGTTCTCAAACACGGCGCCACCAAGGCAGACCTTGATGCACTGATCTCTGCTGCCACGGTGTATGGCCCCCCAAAAAAGGATCCGGAACAGGAAGCCTCGGTCGACGACCTTCTGGCCGATCTACCCGAGCATATCAACTTTCAGGAGCACCAAACCGCTTACCAGAAGATCGTCAAGCAGATCGCGGCCATGCGGCCCGGGGCCCGAGAGTACTACATTAACCTGGTCAAGGAACGGTTCAAGATTGGCAAGGGAGCCATCCGCGAAGACGTCAAACTCCAGGAGATGGCGCTCAAGATCGAGCCAGCCGTCCCTCAAGCTCTGGATGCTCCGCGGGATTTTGACCTGTGTTTGGCTCAGGACATGCGCGGGGAGGTTTTCCACTACCTGATCTACATCTCGACCAACAAGGGGACGTTCGTTCCCCGGCTGGTGACTTCGGAGAGACAACTCGTTGAGATTCCTGAAGAAAAAGCGGAGGAACTGCCTGAAGACACCAATCGGTGGTCCCTGGACAAACTGACCCCCTTTAACGTGTTTGAGTTTCTGGCCGGCTCTCGCAAGGTCAATCCTGTGGATCTGTACGCCGAGATTGAGGCATTTATCCGTCGGTTCATGTGGTACGGCGATGAGCGGCTATACAAACTGATTCCTCTCTGGATCATGGAATCATACGTGTTCATGGTTTTCGACGAGGTCGGATATCTGGCGCTCGTGGGAACCAAGCGAACTGGCAAGACCAGACTTTTCGAGATCCTTGAGATGTTGTGTTTCAACGCCACCATGTCCTCTTCAGCCACAGACGCCTACATCTACCGGACGGTGGAGAGAAGCCGGGCAACTCTGCTCTTCGACGAAGCGGATAGCCTTCGGAAGGCTCCAAAGGAAGCCGTCAACGAGAAGTTGGAAATCATTCGCTCCGGCTACAAGCGCTTCGGAAAAGTCGGCCGCTGCGAGGGCGAGAATAGCCGGACGGTGACCTTTTCCACCTACAGCATGAAAGCCATCGCAAACGTTACAGGCCTCGAGGAGGCCCTGGAGGACCGGGTCATCCACGTCAACGTGGAACGCAAGCCCAAAGAGGTTCAGGTTGAGAAGATGCTCAAGCGTGAACTTCGGGATACCGTCCAGGTCCTCCGAAACAAGCTTTACTTCTTCGGGCTTCAACATGCCAAGCCAATCGCCGATATTTACCGATCATACCGGCCTGAGGGGCTCGAGGATCGAGAAGCGGAGATTTGGGGCGGGCTTCTCTCCCTGGCTCGGTACTTAAATCCGGTGATCCATGACGAGATTCTGACCCTGGCCATCGACAACCGAAAACGTAAGGAGCTCCGTGAAGGGCTTGAGAGTAACGAGGCCCAGATGATTATGGCCATTTGGAGCCTGGTCCGGGAAGGGGAACCCATGGTCGTGGATATGGGCCGAAAGTACTTCAGTGCAGAGCGGACCAAAGAAGTTATTTTGGAGCAGCTCGGCTGGGAATCTCTGACCTACAATCGCTTGGCCGGGGAACTCGTAAAGCTTCGGATCATCGAGGACACCGAGGAATACAAGAAGCGGGTAAAAACCCGCAATGACAAGGGCCATCTCATCAGGAAGATGTGCTATCTCTTGGATCCGGTCCGGATTGCAAGGGCCGCAACAAAGTACTCGGTGGAGTTGGATGATCTTCCTGTCGAGGTCCGGATGGCGGTTTCCCAGATCGCATCTACTGGGGAAGAACCATGGGAGTAGGCCAGACTGGGCCAGACTGGGCCAGACTGGGCCAGGCTAAATTTCAAGGTCTGGCCCCATCCGAAATCCAGATTTGACGCGAGCCTAGCCAGGGTTGGGCCAGACTGGGCCAGGCTCAGAAGTACACCGTCAGCCAGAAAAATTTTTGGCTCGCTACGCCCCGCCCCTTCTCTCTCCCCCTTAAAAAGATTTTTTAAACAGGGTATCTTCTGCAAGTCTGGCCTGGTCTGGCCTAGTCTGGCCCCAGATCGTGAAAACTCAGTAATGACGCGAAAAAATAGTGGGCCACACTTGGGCCACACTTGGGCCACACCTTGGGAAAGGAGGACCGAAAATGTCTACGCCCCCCTCCCCCGACCCCCGCCCCGACCTGAAGCAGGACCACGGCCTCTGGACCGATCTCCTCACCAACGCCCACAGCATCGACCCCAACGTCGAGGGCCTGCTGCATGGCCTCCGCTGCGGTGGCGCCAGGCTCCAGAAATCCCCCGACCACCGGCTCACGATCACCCGGGGCGAGTGGTCCGTCCCGGAGTGGGAGGAGATCAAGGCGCAGTGGTTGACGCCGAATCGGGACATGATTGTGAAGGCCATCAGGATAACGGAACTGGGGACCGTGACCGCGGAGGTCGATGAAAGCGAGTTCAAGCCGGCAAGCGGAACGCAGTTGACGTTTGGGATCCCGCTGAAGAAAGGAGGTGCTCGGAGTGCGTGAACTATTCATCAACCTCACCTGGCCCCAGGCGATAGTTCTGACCGCCGGATTCATATCCCTCGGCGGCCTGATCCTGGCGGCCGGCGAGATCGGCGCGGCGGCCATAGGACGAAATCGAACGATCACGTGGTATCGCGGGAGGTATGAGCGATGAAACTGACAGTCCAGGCTAGTGACCTGAAATACCTGACCGGCCTGGCCGCACGGTTTGCGGCCAGTAGGAACCTCGTGCCGGTTCTGGCCACGTTCCTGCTGACCGCGAAACAAGGCAGGCTGACTATCGCGGCCACGGACTTGGAGGCGGGCATCCGCGCCAGCATCCCCGCTGTGGTCGAAGAACCCGGCTCCGTCTGCGTGGACACTAAAACTCTCGCCGGATGGGCGGGGAAAGTGACCGACGAGATTACCCTGGAACTGCGCGGAGACAATCTCCACCTGCGGGCGGGACGCGCCAGGGCGACGCTGGCGACCATGCCGGCGGACCAGTTCCCGGCCCTGCCGCCGGAGCCCGGGGAGACATACAACATCCCCGGCTTCCTCGATGCCGTCGCGTCTGTGGCCTACGCCGTCAGCCGTAATGAGGCTCGACCGCTGTTGCGGGGCATCAACATCGCGCTGGGCGACGGCAAACTGCTACTGACCGCCACTGACGGGCTCCGGGTCGGCATGGCCGATCTGTCCGTTCCCGAGGCGCAGGACAAGCCGTGGCGGGCTGTTACCGTGCCTGCGCCCTTCTTCGCCAAAGTCAGGGGCGACGCGGCAACTCTTGCGCTTGGTGAAGACCACTTCCACCTGCTAGCTGACGATGCACATTACGTTTCCCGCCTGATCGACGGCCAGTACCCGCCTGTGCGCTCACTGCTGCCCCAGCCGGAGTTCGCCATCGCCGTTGATCGGGACGAACTTCGGCGGGCAGTCGAGCGGGGGTCGCTGTTCGTGCGTGAGGACGCTGACGGCAACAGCGCCGCCATTCTAAGGCTCAGCGAGAGCGAAATGGTGATCAGCGCCAGCGCCGGCGGCGCCGGCAGCGCGGAAGAAGTCCTGTCCATCGAGGGGGGGCGGGATCTGGAGATCGGCTTCAATCCGGAATTCCTGCTCGACGCGATCAGGGCCGTCCGGACGGAGAAGGTCGAGATCGGGCTTGCGGATCGGCGGCGGCCCGCCGTGATCCGCGACGGCGACCGGACCCATGTGATACTGCCGATAGTGTCAACTTGATGACGGGGAGGGATAGAGAAATGACCCAGGACGAAGCTCCGGGACAGGTGAAATGGCCCTGTCTCGAACAGAACCCTCATGTTCCATGCGAAAAGTGTGACCTGATGCTGTGCCCGCTCCTGGACCGGGCGGGGCGTCAAGACCGAGATCCGGATCTGGGGAGCGCGCAGTAAGTTAGTTGGGGGTGAGTCCTGGTGGACAGCGAGGAATGCGAACTCCGCTACGGCGCCATAGATGGATACGAAGATGCGGTTTGGGCAAACCCGACCGACATTCAAAGGGGACCGGTGCTGATGCCCTCGGACCTGGCTGCCGCCCCAGCCGGCACCGGCCCCGTGACCATCCGCCAGATGACCCCGGAAGAGCGGGCCCGGTACCAGCCAAACCGGCCTACCCGCGATGACCTGGCCGACGACCTGGCCGCGGGGCTCAGTGCCCCGGAAATCGCCCGGAAGTGGGCGGTGTCAGTGGAGCGGGTGCATGCGCTGATTAGGCACTACCGGCTGCCCAGGAAAACGGCGGCGGAGGAGATGGAAACCAAGAAGCAGGAACTGGCGGAGATCCGGAAACGGATCATGGCGGAGCTGGCGGAGAAGAGCAAACAGTGTCATACCAGCGGAGAAGCAGAATCAGGGCCAAAGGAGGTCAAGACCGAGAACCCGGGAGCCGTGGAATCCAGAAAGGAGAGAGGAGAAGTGGCAAAACCCAAGAGCCCGGTGCGTGAAAAACTCACTCCGGAAGTGCTCCGGCGCGAGATTCAGGAGTTTACTCCGTCAGAGTTGGGTAAGCGCTACGGATGCGGTTCGACCCTGATCCGGAAGCTCCTCGAGGAGTACGGTATCGAAAATCCTCGAGCGGCTGCCAACGCCCGGGCACAAAGTGAAACCGTCGAAGCGCAGCATCCAACGGCGCTGCCGACCACTATTCTTCCGGTTCCGGCCTCAGTCGCCCCGACGCCGGCACAGGATCTCCCCCGGGCTACCAACACCGCCAAAGAACTGTCGCCCAGGGTTCGCCTGGCCCCGGCCCTGGAGGAGCCCATCTCGTCCGGCCTGAACCTCACCGCCCGGGGAACCTACTCCGCGGACAGGCTCTCCCGGATCCTGGCCGGCATCATGGCGGCCGTCCAGGAGGCCGGCGGCGAGTTCGCTGCCTACATCGATGTCCGGGGGAGGGATGCCGGTGGCCAAACGGGATGAGAAGGCCGCTGGCATGTATCTGGGCGATCCGCGCGACAAGGACCGCCCCTGGCTCTACAGCGATTACCTGGCGCTGTCCTGGTACGTCCGGGAGGGGACGCCGGTCCCGGTGATCGCTGTGGAACTGCGCCGGCGTGCCGAAGAGATCGAGCGGCGGATCGAGGAGATCCCGTGGGGGCAGATCGAGGTCCGCCAGAGAGAGTATGCGGAATGGAGCAGGGCACGAAAGGTGGTGCGGTTGTGATGAATCTGACGGGTCATCCATATGCGGATGAGATCCGAGCATTGAAGGCCGAGATTGCACGACTGAGCATCCAGGTCGAGCCCGGGACCCCGGAGTATGAGGAGGTTCTGACAGAGGTTGTCAGGCTGGGCAGTCGGGTACAACGACTGTACGAAGAGGGGAGGGGGGCGGACCGAATGATCGACGAGAAACAACTGGCGGAACTACCACCGACGGGCAGCTGCCTGATTTGTGGGCATGACAAGCCGTTTGGGGCATGGAAGAGCGATGTGGGCGTCTGCTTGGAGTGTCGGGATAAGGCCCGAGGATACGACTACGCTCTCCAACAGGCGCGGCAGGAGAGAGATGAGTACCGCGAACGTGCCAACTCGGTCCAAATGGCCTGGGACGCTCACAAGGCGATGGATTGCGCCATCAGGTGCACCTGTGAGATCGAACAACTGTTGGGTACGTCCAGCCCGGTGGAGGCGGCGCGACGGATTCGGGAGATGGTGAAAGAATGCAGCGATCTCCACATCGAGAACGGGCGGCTGGAGTCCCAGTGCGCGGCGATGAGAAGCGCGCTGGAACATCTGTACAAGCTCAACGCTGACGGCGTGTACAGCGTGCCTGACCCGCATTATGTGGCGATAACTGACGCGGCGGCTGCTCTCTCCTCCGCCGCCGGCAAGGCTCTGGCTGAGAGGGTGCAGGCGCTGGAGCGGGTGGCGGAGGCGGCGGACAGCCTGGTCTGGGACAAGTATTTCGGCAGTTCTCGCTGGCTGGTGGTCCAAGGAGAGGGAGTTACAGCTTTGAGTAAAGCCCTCGCCGCTCTGAAGGAGGCGAGGCCATGATCCAGGAGGCGCACATGCCAACCGACCCGCCTGTGGACGTCCGTAAATACCTGAAATCCCGCGGCTGGATCTACGTCGGCGCCGGCCGATGGTATGACCGCACGATGGGAGTGGCCTACACCGAACAGAAAGCCCTGGAACTACAGCGGGAACGAGATCCGGGAGAGGAGCGTGAAGAATATGGCGGTAGTGATGGGGATTGACCCAAGCCTGACGAGCACGGGGTTCGTGGTGCTGAGGGACGGGCAACTCCTGGAACATGCGGCATTCCACACGCGAACGACTGGCCCAGTACGCCTGTTGGAAATCCAGGACCAAATGCTCGCCCGTATTCGCGATCACCGACCCGAACTGGTTGCGATCGAGGGGTACGCGTTTGGGGTTCGCGGCGGGGCGGCCTTCTCGCTCGGAGAGCTCGGTGGAGTGCTGCGGGTAGGGATGCATCTCCGGAGTGCCAAATGGATCGAAGTCGCGCCCTCCCAGGTAAAGAAGTTTGCCACAGGCAAGGGTGTGGCCGAGAAGGACCAGATGCTCCTGACCGTGTTCAAGCGGTGGGGCATCGAGTTCAAGACTCACGACGAGGCCGACGCCTACGTCCTGGCCCAGATTGCCCGGGCGGCGGTGGAGGGATCGGACGGGCTGACCCAATTCCAGAAAGAGGTCGTGGCGGAGATCATGGTCCCGAAGATGAAGGGGAAGAAGGCGAAGGCGGGATGAGCCCATTCTACATCGGTCTTCTGGTCGGAGGGTTCGTCGGGACGTTTGCGGGCATCTTCATCGCTGCCCTCTGTGTCGCGGCGGGCCGGAGCGACGGAGTTAGCTATCAGGACAACAGCGAGTTTGGTGCCCTGCTCATTGAACGGGGTGATGAGGATGACTGACCTTCGTACCATCCGGATCGGCATCGCCGTCCTCCTTATGGCGGCCGGAGCGGGATGGTGGATCATCAACATGCCGGCGGCGGTCATCGCTACTCTGGTGCTCTGCGTCGGGGCGGTGATACTGCGATGGAACACCTTGGACTGACGCTCTCCGGTTGGGTGGCACTGGCCGGGTTCGTGGCAGGGATGTTGTGGTACGACAAGCGGAACAGCAGAGCGCGGGAATCTAGAAGCGTGGCCGATCTCCTTGAAGACAACGTTGACTGGCACCCGGCGGATTCTTATGACGGACAAATCGCCACTAACGAGGATGCACGATCGGCGGTCAATACAGTTCAGCAGAATGAAGGCGCGAAACCCAAGAGGCGCAAGAAGCGCAGGCGGTAAGAGGAGCAGGGAGGCACAATGAATCGCAGGAAAGGGCGAATGAAATACAACCGTCCCAGGGAAAGCAGGATTGTCGGATTCTGCAAGTACCACAGGTGGAGGATGAGCGCGGCCCAGGTCAAGAACAAGGGCTGTCTCTTTAAAGAGAACACCGGGTTCTGGTGCAGGCACTTTCGCCCCCGTCTGGAAAGCAGTTTTTGGGGAGAGCACAAAATCCCGGAAAGCATTCTCGCCAGGATCCTTTCCAGGGCCGAACACGGCATCGTCGAACGGGAGGACGCTGAGCAATGAGAGGAGGAGGCTGGGGTGAACTACGATCTGCATCTACTTGCCAGGATCACTGCCCGCCTCGGCCCCATCTACGCGGTAGCCGTGCGGTGCCCGAGGTGCCGGGAAAAGGTTGGACTGACGATAGATCTTGAATCCCGGGTGTGTATTTGCAAGTGCGGGTACTTCGCGGGGCTTGGGTACCTGCTGGAGCCGGAGCCGGAAAAAGACGAGATGCAGAGGCTGATGGAGGAGAAACCGAGGAGGCGATGATGCTTTGAGCGACCCATTGCTCTGTCCACGGTGCGGAACCGAAATGACAGACCTGGGGCTTGGGCGCTACGTCTGCCCCAATGGCCACGGGGAATGGCTGGCTGACGATGAAGTTGAGGAATATGAGGAAGTCGACCCCGATCCATACCGGCATGAGAAGACGGTCGCCAGTCAGCTTCGGGAGCATGGGAACAACGCGGACAAGGCGGGAAAGCGTAAAAAACTCAAGCCAGTCATGAAAAGACCGTGGGAATTCTTTTGATGCCTCTTGACACTCTATCCAAAGAAAGGTAAAGTTAGAATTGGGTTTATTACACCCCAAAAACTGCAGCCGTGTTTTCGGCTGCTTTTGCTTTATCTGGAATTGGTGATGCGACCATAAAACACGAACTCGCTCCCGGAGTGATCCAGCACTTTGCCGATCTACCTGAGGACGAGATCCGGCGCCAGACGGACCGGGTCATGGCGATCCTCCGGGCGGAGAGCCGTAAAGCGGAGAAGCGGCTGAGGGAGATTGTGACCAGGAGATTACCTCACCCATGCGCGGCGCCCGGGTGTCCCGGCGTAACCACAGAGCGCTACTGTCCGAACCATCAGCACATGCAGCGGCAAGCCGTGCGACAGTACGACCAACAACGTGGTAGTGCAGCGCAGCGCGGGTATGATGCTCGGTGGAGACGGATCAGGGCTATGGTGCTGGCTGAGGAGCCGCTGTGCCGGGAGTGTGCGAAGGAAGGGAAGATTGTGCCTGCTACTGATGTTGATCATATTGACGGTGACGTCCGGAATATGAGCAGGGAGAACTTACAACCACTGTGCCATGAATGCCATAGCCGCAAGACGGTCCGAGAGAATGGGAGGTGGGGACGATGACGGATGGACTGATTGTTACGATTGATCTGAACCCATGGTTCACAACCTTGACTAAGGAGCTCGCGGCCGTCTTGGCCAAGTGCGTGGATGATGGGATGCCGATCGATGCGGCAGAGGAGATCCTGAGGGATGCTCTGAGCCATGCCGTCAGAAGCGGCGTCAACGCAAGGCCGCTCAGCAAATAGGGGTAGGGGGGGGCAAATCTCTCCAGCCTGACGGCCCTAGACAGAT
>JAEHJW020002171.1_pt1 | contig 57012 bp, 99 predicted proteins | sample 9271431 | NCBI WGS metagenome assembly JAEHJW02 | reverse complement strand
GAACTCAGAAACAGAAGACGAATCTTTTAAAATCCTTTTCAAAATATCTGACAGAGCTTCAAAAATAGAAACATTATCACCGAAGAATCCCTTAAGATAAAAGAAAATAGATTCACCGAAAGAAAGAGAATCCTTAGAGAACAATCCAACTAACTTACTGAACCCTTCCACAAAAGAAACAGCATCCTTCAAAAACATATTCAAAATAGCTTCGAGATCAGTTAAATCAACCTGATCCGAAAGTACCCCAAATGCTTTAAATAAATAAGTTTCTCCTATAGATATCAAAGAAGAAATCGGGATGAAAGTATTTTTAGAAAAAGCTTCGCTGATATTAAGAAGATTTAATATTAACCGTTTGGTAAAATCTGTAATACTGTCTAAAATTGTAAGATCATCCGATTTAATACCAAAAAATTCATAACTCTCCCTATCAGAAGGAACATTACTCTCCCCAACGTACACCAATAGAGAACCGAACACCCCGATTGAAGAATTTTGAGTGTAGATTTTTCCAGTACTATCTGTTATATTGAGAGTAAAAGAAAGAGAATATTGAGAACCAACAACATCGGATAAATCAAGGGTATAGCTTTGAGAAGTACTTACCGTTATCCCGTTGTTTATCCACTCGTAAGTGTAAGGTGAGTTTCCGTTTGAGAGAATCCCCTGTAACGTTATTTGGGGGGTCTTATAACTATAAATATTCATAGTATAAGGAGAAATACCCATTAAAAGTTCTTCCAAAACATTAGAATCGTTCAATGTTCTAAACCCGTCAAATAGAAATCCTCTATCCGTGAGTGAAGAAGAATCTGACAAATTACCAAAAATTTTAGAAAGAAAATTCTCTATTAAATCAGAAACCGTTTCAGAAAATGTTGAAGAAAACAACAGTCTGAAAATTTCTAATATGTTCACCGAATCAGAGAAATATCCTTTAAGACCGTAATAAGTATTTTCAATAATAGACAAAGAATCTGAAAGAAAATCAGTTATATAAAAACCAAGATCACTCAACTCACCTATATCAGAAAGATAAGAGCTGATATCCCCAAAAAACTTTTCCACCAGTGATATAGCATCGTTAAGAAATTCCACCAAAATGTGAGTAATACTTTCTGATATAGTAGTACCTTCTCCAAAATAACTCAAAGCTGTTCCCAAAAAATAATAAGTCTGAGTTTGATTCCCAGTAATTGAACCGTTAGAAGCAGTACATCCTATATTAAACTGAGATTCCAAACCAACGAGATTAGAAATGTTCTGAAACGCATAGGTAGAAGATGTACCAACCTGATTTCCATTAAAATACCAAATATAAGAATCGTAACTTCCACTGGTAACATTAAGAGAAAAAACGGGGTTCGGGGTTGAATAAGAGCTTATATTCTGATTTGAAGGAAGTATTGTAAACACATACAACTGGGGAGAAAGATCATCTGATACTATATCAAAAGTATCTGAAAGAGATTCAGTAAAACTAGATTGAGTTACAGTAATGTCAGAAGTAGCACTTCCAGTTCCATTATCACCAATACATCCACGAGTAAAATCACTATAATATAATTCTACATAAAATTCTACAGTTTGACTAGCACCATTAGAATATTCAAAAGTTATAGAATATGTTTGAGAACCAGAATAAAGATCAGTACCATTAACAGAACCACTATCTACAGACGTTCCATTTAAATACCAAATATAAGAATATGAACAACTTGGTTGAGAAGTATAACTCCAACTTCCAGTAAACGTTATACTTTGACCATTTTGTATAGTATCAGAAGTTGGAGAAATCGTTACTGATAGTGCCATAATTCACAATAAGACCGTTCTTATTTAATGATCCGATTTCTTCTTTAGCTCCGAAATTTCATCTTCCAATCGGTTCACTTCATCGACCAGAAAATTAACGTTCTGAACTAGCGATGTAACAATATCCCCAAAATTCTGGAGAAAAACAACCTTAGTGGATTTAACCAAATCATTAATCTTTTCCATAGATTCATCTAACTTTCTCTTAAGAACCTCATTCATTTAAATCGCCAATCCCCACAAAATAATTATATCAGAAGTAATTGAAACAGAATACGCTACAATAGCACCTGCATTATAATCAAGTACTCCGACTACCATATTTGCTGAATTTCCATAAATAGTTCCACCTCCAACACTACCTACAGTGGATGATCCATAAGCAACAAAATAAATATTTGCTCCCGTATTATTATAAAAAAGAGAATTTCCACCGCTTAAAGGAGTTAAAATTGCTATTCCAGATGAACTAGTAGCAGTTATGTCATTACCATTTAAAGTTTGAATATTTATTCCTCCATCAAACGTTCCTTTTAATGTTGAAGCACTAAAAGTACCAGAATAACTTCCACTCATAGCTATACTCAATCCACTGATACTAATTCCATCACCAGAAGTCAAACTTAAACTACCTGTATCTCCCTGTAATGAAGTTACCCCAGTATTAGTTATAGTAATACCACTAAAACTTATACCAGTACCACCAGACAAATTATAACTTCCACCACTGATTTCACCAGAAACACTCAAACCCCCGCTTGAAGTAAAATAAGCTAACTCCGAACCACTAGAAAGATCAAATATACCCAGATTCCCAGAACCATCGACATCAATCTGATACGCAGAAGAAGGAATCGTCATAATTCAACCTCTAATTACTGGTAACCAAAGTAACCGTACTCGTATTGTCTCTTGGAAATTCACCACTCCCAGTTGTATAAACCACGTAAGGATAAGTAATTGGATAAATAGGATATCTAAAAGGTATCATCATCGGTATTGAGGTATTAGAGAAAAAATCCTCTAGAAACTTCTTTATCTCTTCCTTTGAACCTTCAACATTGATTTTCAAATCTTTGTCTTCTATTCTTATCTTCATCGTATCACCCTTCAATTTCCTATAGCTACCATCACACCAGAACCAACATTGGTAGTACTCGCTGGAATAGTGAGAACCGTAGTGCTAGCTGTAATACCAGTAGTACCGCTAACCGGAAAATTTCCACCAGAAGATATAAGCTCCCCAGCAACCAAAGTCATTACTCCTCCACCCTGACCACCGCTAGAAGCATAACCCACTGATATAGAACCGTTTGATTCCCTAACCTCAGTTAAAGATGCAGAAGCGTTAAGCAAAAATGGGGTATTAGTGAATGCTATCGGGAAAGTAACCGTCTGAGCAGTTGAAGTAGTATTGCTGTAACCGTCAAACCTCGCTATAAATATCTTGACACCAAGAACTTCATATTCCGAATAGGAAAAATATCCCGATGTAGTACCCTGAACAATACTGAAATTATTAGAACTAACCGTGATAGAACCAACTGGAAGTCCGTTAAACAGACACCGACCGTCAGGTGTAAACTTTACCGAAAAATCTCTAAACGGGGAGGGTTCTATCTCTATTGCCATCTTATATACCTTCCAGAATTATGTAAGCATCAGTAGCAACCGCACTCATCGAAGCTGGAAAAGTTATACTTGAACCCGTGATAGTGACAGTCATTCCAGTTCCGTTCTCAACCGTATAAGGTGTAAACGTAAAAGGTGTCGGGAAAGTTATCTCCTGAGCAGTAGAAGTAGTATTCTCATAACCATCGAAATACATAATCACTTTCTTGTATCCATCCCCTCTAAATGGTTCTGAATAATAAATAGTACCAGAAGTAGTACCAGCAAGAGTATCAACATTCACTCCTATACCAGAGCTACCAACAGATAGTCCATAAGGAAAACCTCCTCCAAAAACTGATTTACCATCAACCGTATAATCTGTTACGTTACTTCCAACATATTCTCTCTGATCCAGATAGAAATATTCTGACTTCCTAAAGTTTGACATATTCAAGATATGATTTAGTGGTTAATTAACCTGACTAAAACTGTACCTTGTGTGTAAACTGTATAGAATCTCCTGAAACCACATTGATAGCTGAGAATACTTGGTGACTCAGCATAGTACCAGAAGATGCTGTAGTAGAGTTAAAGAGACCTTCCTCTGTTATTGCGTAAGAAGCAGTAAAGTTGAAAGTGCCTATAAACTGTGCAGTATCGTTAGTAACGGAAGTAGTAACCAGAGAATTTGAAGTAGCAACCCTCATTACCTCAGTTCCTAGTGCAGTATCGGTAGAAGAAGCAGATGTAGTTCCTGTTCCAACCGCCATAGCATCAATAAAAGCAGTCTGAGAACCATCAACCAGTCCAGCGACCAGAGCTATTCCCGCATTCACTATAAGGTTATGAATTTCCCTCTCTTCCTTGATATTACCATCGCTGTCAAGATGCTTAATATAAATAGTACCTTTAAGAGGAATGATCTCTTTACCAAATGATCTGTCAAAATCTACTGTATCTTCTTTTGAGAAATGAAACGAATCAACCATATCTGTGTTATATTAATTCCCTTAATTAACCTAACTAAAAATTATTTGTCAGAATATCAACCTCAAAAATAAACTCCAACCACTCTTCACCCCTCTCCTTAGAAAGTAGATTTGAGCCGTTATCTAACTTTATGAAAAGCACCCGATTTCCGTTTACTGTAAAATTGTGGGTGTGGTATACCTGAACACCAGAAACCACCTGAGAAATGATTTCGTAAGAATCGTACTGCATCCCATTTATCGTAACCAAACCATTGATAACACGAACATCTGCCTGAATCTTCGCTTTCCTAATGTTCTGCATTCCACCATAACCAATCCAGTCGTATTGTTCATCCACCTGATATACAACAGCAGATGTAGTCGCCATATCCACAGAGATCGCTTTCACGTTTTCGATATAAAGCACAAGAAAATAATTTCCCATAAAATTTCCCACTATATTCTCTGCAAACATAAAATCTACAGATAAAGGGGGTTCGTTTAAAGAAATGGAATCAGACAATGTTACATAGATAGGATCAGCCATACAACCCTTCTGAATTAGATATCGGAGCGAACGTTTCTTCTCCTTTCACCAATCCTTCCTCCGATAGAAAACTCATAAATCCATCCACCAGATCATCAGCAACAATCAGAATATAATCTTCGGAAGTTAGAATAGTCATGTAATCCTGATTCTTCTCCAAAAATTTCTTCATCAATTTCTTCTGTTTTGTAGGAAGTTTCTTTATTAGAAGGTTATTACCTAACAACTCCATGTCACCTTCATCAACCATACTTTCGAATAACAACCAAGACTATATAACTTCCTCTACCATAATCACTCTCTAGATCGAGTACAGTTAAAAGAAAGTTACCCCAAACGTCTTATTACCCCTTTAAAAAAGATCACATCGAATCTGGGTTTCTAAATTCGTGTTAAATAAAAGTCAATGGTAAAATCTATAATGATAAAATCCGTATATCTGAATCAGAGAAAGAACAATCACAATCACAGTATAAATAGACACGGAAAAGACAAGCATCATCAATATAACTATCAACATCCCGTAAACATCATGGGTTCTCAGGTGAAAAACTTTGTATATCCACTCTTTACCATTTATCAAATCGATCTGATTGAGGGGATACAAATGAGCAACCTCATCAGTAAACACCCCATACACCGCTATACTTGAAATGAAACCAAAAAGAAAATCACTGACCCGATTTAAATAAGTTATGTAGAAAACTAAACCAACGGTAAACATCATCAGATAAACCAAAAACATCTTCCCATGATAGAATTTGTGAACCCAATCAGACCAGTTACTCTTCATTTACCACCTTCATGTGAAACGTACTTCTGCATTGATAATGGGGATATAAAGGATTGTCTTCCTTCCAAAACCCCTTAAATTGCTTTTCGCTTTCCTCTTTAACTATCTTAGTCAATTCCTCCATAGTAACACCCTCTTTAGTTCTCTCAAAAATTTTTCTGCATGTTTCCGTTGTCCTGTAATCTAAAGGATTAACCCAGACATATTTAGCTTCTTCGGGTTTCAACCCCAAATCAGCTTCAATCAACTGATATCCTCTCCTGTTAGCCTCGTTAAAGAGAGAACCCAAAATTGTTCTACTAATTTCACCATATCTGGATTTAGAAGTATCGATCATGTCGTCTACAATCCTATCCACTTCACCCGCTGGAACTGAGGTAGTCATTGCTGTAGTGAGTTTATCAACAGATTCATCATTAACTTCTTTGAGAGAATCGTTAGCTATAGTAAGTATTCTCTTAACCAAATCCTTCACCAGATATTTTTCCATTGTCTCCCGACTGATCTTAAACCCATATCTAGAAAACAACTCATCCCGAATATCCCGAAAAACTTTGTCAGAATATTCAGCAATTCTGTTAAGAGTCTCTCTGGAAAGCTTAGATAGAATCTTTTCCGTAATCGCTTTCATCTTATCTGGGGGAATTTGAATGTCAGGGTTTTTCAGATCACCGAGCTCGTCAGCAATTTTGTTTCCGAGATTTCTACCTATATTTTCCACGTCTCTGTCTATCTCTTTATGAAAATAATCACTGAGTTTTTGGTGTTCTATTCTTGGTTGTCCAAAAACCCTTCTGTTCCACGATCTTCTGAAACGATATACCACAGTATCACCTTCCAAACCCAGTTTCGTTTACCTTGTTATCCTTGTTCCTCTGTGGTTCTTCTGGGGGTTTTTCAGCTTCGTTCTGAGACTGTTGCTGTTCTGAATCGGGGGTTTTAATACCAATAGATTCATTGTATTTTTCTTCCTGTCTCTCTGGGGAATCGATGTACTCAAAGTCTAGAATACCTCTGTTATCCCTTCTCATTCTCAAGTTAAATCCAAGAGACCTCATCTGAACAGCTAACTCCAATCTCTTTTCTGCAATATCAAGTTTCTTTAGTTCATCCTCAAGCTCGTTGGTATGTAGTACAATATAGTAATCGTAAGCACCGCTCTGTTTAGAATACCAGCTAAGAAAATCATCCCAAACTTTCTGAGACTGACTTATAGTCTGTGCAGTAGCAGTAATCTGTAATCCTTCATTAGAAAGTCCAGAACCAGATGCACCTTCCGTATAGATAGGTTGAACACCGTAAACCGCTCCAATCGCTTGTCTGTATTCGGTTCTTGATTCGACCCATTCAAATTCTGTAGGTTTGAGAGAAAATTCCTGATACTCGACTATCCTCTTGGTATTCTCTTCTCCCTCTACAACCAACGGATATATCATGTAAGGGTTTTCCCTAGCTTTCTGCATTAAATACTGCCATGCTCCCCTGATCTGATCATCCCTACCCTTAAGAATAAGTAAAGCTTGTGGTGATCTCTGTAGATTATAAGCATCCACAATAAACCTATCCATCTTGAGCAGAGCTAACACCTTCAAATAAATCGAATAAAGTGGAGGAACACCATAACCCTGAGTATTGCTCCACCGTTTCATGTGATAAATTTCATCCTGTGAGAAATAAACTGGTCTTTCCTCTTCCCTAGCACCATACCAAGCTTCCAGAGTTTCACTACCACACTGGGGACATCTTGGTTTAGTCAAATTGTTTTCGGGTTCAGTTATAAGTTCTTTCCTGTGTAAAGGACAAAAGTAATATCTCTCACCGTTCTCTCCTCTACCCCCTCCATGAGCAGTCATTATCAACCTGATTTTTTCTGGGGTTAATCTCATCAAATTCAATATTTTAGCTCCGACTATATTCTTCTGCTCGTTGTAATAATATTCCTTATAGAGAAAGATGTAACCATTATCCACAATATTGACATCATTATCAACTTCTTTGAGAATCGCCATAAAATTTTCCCCAAACTCATTAACAACCTGACTTGCTTCCGTTAATCTCTTGTATTCAGAATAATCCGGTTGTCTTGTAAGAGAACCATCGTAAGGACAGATATCCAAATCCTCCTCAAACTCCCTCCCGCATTCGAGACACTTGCTCTTGAACCTCGATCTAATCTCAAACCCGTTTTTGAAGGTTTCATCGGTAATAGTCCTGACAACTGTTCTCAAAATATCAGATGCAAACGTTATATCGTACAACCATCTGATAGAAAACATCAAAATCGGGACTTTTTCTACCTGACCACCGCTCTGAATATACGGTGCAAAAGGTATAGGATAAGTTTCTGGTCTTGGATTCACCATTCCCTGTCTGGTATCAAGTTTACCAGATTTCCTTCCCCTTAATCTTCCAAAATAATTCGCCATACTATCACCATTATATACTAATACTTATATTACACTACCTTCCTTGCATATTTTAACATCGCTTGATATCTTTTCTGATTCTTTCCGAGTCTGGTTGTGCATTTCTGACAAATTCTGGTATTAACCATGTAAGTAACAACGCTGTTAGTACCACAATTCAAACACATATTCCCAGACATATCTACAATCCTTTTAGTAAGAACCCAGTAGATATCTTTTCTCTCAATAACCTTCTGAACACATTTAGGACAGAGTTGCAACTGAACTGGAAAAACAAATTCTTTCTTTTCCTCACACAATGGACAGATATACTCAGTGGGAAATGGTTTAGTCTTAAGTCCTAACGGATTATATGTATCCCAGTTCTGTATTTTAGTACCTTCCCCGTATGCTCCTCTTTCAGCTCTACTTGGAATTGAAATCATCCCCCAAAACAAACCAAGAACGCTTATCTACAAACGGTCTGTTATCCAAATTACCAGAAAACCGCAAATCCATACCAATATCTAATACTTTCACATCATCCCCTCCTGCATCGAGAAACACAATCGCCAAAGCATCCACCAAATCATCGTGAATGTTTATATCCTTTACTATTCTAAGTTTCCCAGTTATATCGTACTTGGAAGTGTAAGATGAAAACTGGTAAAGCATCTTATCATCGAATCTTGATAGCTTCAAAAGCTTGTTTTCCATATACATTCTCAGGTTTCCATACATTCTTTCACGGTTGTGTTCAGTAAATTCCACTCCTCTCACAATCGAACCGAGAGAAGATTTCAACATATCATAAACTCCTGCTCCAACCCCAGTTTTATCTACATAAATCGCATAAATCTGAGAGGATTTCGAAAGATTTATAATTCTACCAACCAGATTTACAACAGAAGATTCCGCAATAGTCTCAACATACTGTACCTGTCTCTTTCCGTCACTAAATTCCTTAACCATCACGATAGCAGATTCATCTTCCCCGCTATAAGCAACATCAACACCAACATAAAGCTTCTCCCCCGCTTCTGTTTTTCTCGGAAAATTATAGTCGTAATCATCAACACAGTTATATACCAACGTAAAGGGGAAAAACATCCCTGATTCATCAACAAAAGTAGCTTCGTATTCCTGTGCAAACTGAGCAGACGTTTTCAATCTCTTCTCTTTTTCAAGAAATTCCTTCGAAAAATAAGGATTCTCCTCACTCTTTATCTGGTAAATAGAAAATTCCCTGTGTGCTGGATTTCTCGACATCTGATCCGCATAAATATTATAGAAAAACCCTCTTTTACCGTAAGGTGTAGAAGAATATATCACCTGACTTCCTTTAACACCCAATGCTGGTTCTACAGCTATAAAAACCTCATCGGGAATAAAAGCAGATTCATCAAAAATAACCATAGTAGCACTAAACCCCCTGATACCCTCACCAGATCGACCACTCGGAAGACATCTTATAACACTCCCGTTGTCAAATCTTATCTCCGTGATAGTGAGTTTCTTCGTGTGTGCGTTTATCAAACTGTTATTGCTAACATACCGATAAATGTGATCAAAAACAATCTTAGCTTGTCTGAGAGTACTTGCAATTATAAGAATGTCCTGATCTTTCTTAACAAACGCTGTCCAGAGAGCTTTAGCAGAAAGAGTCAAAGATTTTCCTATCTGTCTCCCACCAACCACTAGAATGTTCCTGTTAAAATCCTCCAAAAGCTCCACCTGATATGGAAGAGGTTTTATATCTAACATTTTCCACATAAATAACGAAGGACTAGCAAAAATAGACAATAATTCACTATTGCTCAGTTGTTCCGCCATCTTCTACCTCCTCAGAAACATTATTTTCAACATTTTTCTTGATCTTTTCAAACGATTTGGAATCAAAAGAACTTCTCACGTTTTGTAATATATCTTCAACCGAACCTACAACCATCTTATTACTCCCGATGTTGAGAATGTTGTATTTGTTCTGGTTGGTAGTCCCAAATTTAAGTTTGTAGAGAATGTCAAGATTCCTTATCAAACTGTTCTGCAACTCAGTAATATCTTTCTTAGGATAACCACCCTGAGTAGATTCTATAAATTGTGATCGTATCAATCTCTGGTTCTGTTCTTCAATAACAGCTTCAAGAGAAGAAATTACCGCTTCAACGTTTCTAGTATTAAGAGAACCCGTCTCTTTCCAAACGTTAGTATAAGCACAAGCAGAATCTTTCATATATGCTGTACATTTATCCCTGATTATACAAGTGTTGCATTGAAGACCGAAATTCATTATACCCCTTGAAAAGACAGCATTGGTTGGATTCCTAAATTTAGCAATCTCCTTTATCTTATCCCTACCAGAAGCATCTACACCCTCCGCAAATTCGGGTATCTCTCCCCCGTTTTTCAAATAATCTTTATAAGCTGGTATCTTGGTATTCAAATGATCCACATAAGATTGAAGCTGATAAGCGTTCCAACAATTAATATAATGAAGAGATTTTCCCCCAGCTACTTTACTTCTGATATCATCACTAAAAACATTCCAAAATCTATCCTGCAAAGATGCTGTGAGTGAATCAGAATCTTTTTCAACGTTATACTCTTTCAGCTTTCCAAACTTCAAAAAATAAATAGCTTTGTTTCTACTACCAAGTGTCCAAACAGATGAAGAAACGCTGTCAATGTTCTCCCGAATATCGTAAATTTCGTAGTTAGTGAAAGACCTAAGATGATTGAACCCTCCGATAGAAGAGACTTCCTTTATAATATTAGGAACGTTATTATCCTCAGTACCAATGTAAGAAAACCACTTAAACCCCTTCTCAAATAAATCCTTAACAACGGGAATACCCTCACTATCGTCAAAAAGAATCACGATGTGTCTAGCAATACCAGCGTCAATATACCTCTGTCTGTATTTTGCGAGATCAACAGAAGATATCCCGTTATATCTAAATTCCAGAGCATTCTCGTACATCTGGGGATACTCTAACAACCACTTCAAATATTCCTCAAAATAAGAATCAACTTCGGATTGATCCTTAAAAATATCAGAAATATCATCTTTCCCCAAATTCCTGTAAGTAGAATCCATCTGGGGAGTAATCAGAGTCTTTATCTTATAATCCACATTCCACTTTCTAATCAATTCCTGAAAGAAATTATTATCCCGAATGTATCTGAACCCTGCTTCAATCCCCCAAACAGGATACCCTCTTGAAAACATCCTGTCCAAATTTTTATACTCGGTTTCGACAGACGAAAGATAGAGTTTAATCATTAAACGCTCGGAAATATATCTCCTATAGTTTTTTCTCTAGATATAAAGAGATTCTTAACGGGAGAAGATTTAATCAAATCATAAATGGTCTGAACCTCATGATATACTCTGTGTATCTCTTTCTCTGATCTACCATCTGGAATCAGATATATCGGATAATTATTAATCTTAAAATCCTGTATAAGTCCCATTATTTGAAGATCAACAAAAGGATTCGGAATTAAAAAAGCGAAGTTAATGTTCTCAATATTCTTTAACTCTTTAATTCTCCTATCGTTGTATATAGAATGAGGATCAACATCAATGTAACTGAATATCACGATTACCTCAGAAAAATATTTATTGATAAGCTCGTAATCTATAGGAACACTAGCAGAAGTAACAAGAGTCAGTTTAAATTTAGCGTGTTTAAGTCTTTTAAGAAGTTTCTCCATTTCAGAATCCATAAGCTGTGGTATATCTATTCTCTTTAAAAGATTCTTACCAATAAAAACCACCCTGTCCTCCGCTTCTGGTGAACTATCCACTTCCAGAAAAGTTGCTTCGGATGTACTTATTTTCTCTTTATCTCTGTCAAAAACCAAAATTATAGAATCAGTGTCGGGAAATTCCCCAAATCCTAATTTTCCGTGTATTATTTGTGAAATAAACATAAATCTCCATTAAACAAAGCTATTTAAACCTCTCGATTATTTTACCAATCTTCTCCAAAAATTGATTCATAGGATGAGAACCCTTCATCGTGTTACATGAATGACAAACTATCCAACAATTATCTTCTTTTATGACTTTCTCATTATCAATTCTATCCAAAGTTGGGGTATTTCCATAATCTTTTCTCTTAGAGCTCTCTTTCTCAAGTTTAGTTCCGCAAATTTGACAGAACTCGGTTTTATTGTAAAGGTCTTCAAGAAAATCGACAGATATCTCTACATCAAATCCGCTCTGTTTATGTTTAAAGATACTGTTAGTCGCCCAGTATCTAGCTCGGTGTTCTCTCCTATATTTTTGATCATAATTTTTCTTTGCTTCCTTATTCCTCTTTCTAGAAGAACTCATTTCCCGAACTCAACCTCGTTATCAAAAACTTCCCGAAGGTGATTTGCTAACTTAGTTCCAAACTTTTTCTCCAAACTGGGAAACTTAGCATTAACAAGTTTCTTAATAGACTTATACTGCTCAATAATTTCCTTAACCTTAACCTTACCCACACCCTCGATAGAAGCTAATAGATCAACCTGTTCCTGAGCTAATGTCCTGTTGTTCTTATTAACCACATTCTGAACCCAAATTTCCTGTGGTGTTGGTTCTCCAAGCTTCTTGTTTAAAGAAATGAGAAAATCAATAAATTGTCTAGATAAATGAGAACCCTCAGAATCGTCTGATTTATATTTTTTTGGTTTATCTTTAACGGAAATTATAGAAACATTGCTCCAACTCTTCATTATAGAAGTGATAGTCCCGATGAATCTACTGGGTGTGAAAGACGCATATTTCTTCCAATACCGAAAATATGGTATTTTATTCGACATAGCAATGTTTTTCTGAATCACATTATAGTCATAAAATCCTTCAATAACAATATAGATGTGATAATCCTTGTATTGCTCAAGACCTTTAAGCTGAGACCAGATTCTATTATCGTTCACTGAATCCATAAAATCAGTAATAGATTTTCTCTCAATAACGAATTTAGCTTCGTCACCAAGTATAATGTAATCACCGTAATTTAACGTATCTACCCTAAACTCAACCCCCCGTTCTTTCAATTCTCTTATTATACTTTGATCTTCTCTTGAATCAACAATTAACATATCCTATTTCCTCCCTATTTTTAAACGTGTATAATTTTCGTTTTTTCCTGACAATAGCTACCTCAACATATCCCTGCTCTTCTAAGATATTTAACAATTTTGACGCAAGTCTTGAGAGAGTAACCTCTTCTACTGCAAAAGTGTCATAATCGCTCCTATAGAACTGTTGCGTAATTTTTTTGTAAGAAATATATTTTACATTTTTATTTCTAGCAAGATCATTATAAGAATCAACCAATCTCTTTCTTAATATCTGATAAAGATTTTCCTGCAAAACAAACCTCCCTAAATAAGCAGTATTCACAATACCATGAAACGTTTTTCTCTGGAACTTTGAACGTAAGATATCCATCGATAACAGGATCGACCAAATAAAGCAGTTGCTTCCCAAAATTATCTATATCTTCTGGTGTCAATTCTTCCTTAAAAACCCGAATAACAGTATCTTCTGGAACATCGTCTTCTGAAACTTTTTTATTCCTCAAATAACTTTCCTTTACAATAAAGTAAAATAAAACTACCCCTGCTACATTTTCCCCAGTCAGTTGTTTATATAACCAAGAATAGTATCCCACCTGATCTCTGTGGTGTGGTTGCATTACAAAGTTTGGAGCATATCCTACAAACTTCTTATCTATAATCCACTTCTTACCCTCACTATCCACAAAAATCTCATCGATAGTACCCGTTATATCCATACCACGATAGCTGTATTTCATCTTATATTCGTGATTATCAGTAAATGGTGTTTCGTGAAGTTTAGTTCCAATCCACATTCTGTAAAGTCCCTTTCTGTCCTTCGAAAATTCTTCCTTACTCTCTCGCTTCGGGGTTGTTATATCAAAATATAACTTTCGTGGACACCCATAAGATGCGTTAGAGATATGAATACCCTTATCTCTAGCGTCTGCGTTATCAACATTCTGTTTGTATAACTCTTCAAAAAATTTCTCTTTAATTTCTGATTCTACACTACCCATATTCTACCCTCCGATCTCCTCAAACTATAATAACCCGCCATCTTTCTAACCAAATCGGAAGAACTATCCAAAAATCTTTGAAAACCAATTTCATCTTCTCCACTGATCGATGTAGCATTATTTAAAGCAAGATGTTTCCCAACATCATAGAATGCAATTAATTCTTCTTTGCTAAAAGTGCTATACGAAGAGAAAACAAAGTTTGTCCCAAATGTATTAGTATGTAATCTCCCTGTTAGAAATAAGCTGTCAGCTTTCTTCATTTCATCTGCATTTTTCTCGGTTAGATCAAAATTAGTACAAGCAATAGAAGAGGTCTCATCAACAAGTGTGAGTGTGGTAATATGTTTTTCCTCTTTCTCGTGATCCAGAATTATACAATGTGAAGAATTACACCTGTGACAATATTTGTATGTCCTGAAATCCACCGGACTAGCCACAATTCCGACTATCATGGACACTTTTTCCGGTTCTAAATCGCTTATCTTCCTGTACGGGTAAAGGTTTAAAATGACAGCCTTTTCATTCTTAACCCTAGCCCGATAAAGAGCAGATGCCAGTTCGGGATTGTCCAGCATCATCGGATAATTCTCTCTAACCCAACTCATCATTTCTTCATATTCCGTCATTTAATTTTTCCTCTTTTTCTGGGTGTAAATATTCTAACTTGAATTTCTTATTAATGTAAAACCTAAAATCTGGAATTTGAAAATCAGGTTTCACGATAAGAAGATGAAAATCCGAATTATCTTCCCCAGTATATGGTAAAACTCCGCTCAACACCAGAAGCCCGTTATCGGGAATCTCATCCAGAACATAAATACTCTGAAACATATCAAACAGAGCTATAACCGCTCTATACACCTGATTCATATCATCTGAACGCATACTCTGAATCATCCCGAACTCCTTATAGAGATACCCCAAAATATCGGATTTCTTACTGCCTTTCGGAATATAGAAGGTTATCATGGTTGGAAAATCCGAAACGATCTCCCCAAGCTCCTTCAAAGAATCCATAAGCATATCCAGAGTTACATCAAAATAATCTCCGTTCAAAGCTTTTGTACCATCCGATACCGATATCATTCTATCTCCTGCGATTTCAACTCTTAACTCAATTTCTTCACTCATCTTCTTCTTCCCCCACATCAACACCATCCAACGAAAGGAGAACCCGCTCCATTAAAGAATCGATCTGTTTTGTTTTGTAATACTTTATGTTCAGGTTCTTCAACTCTTCTTTCATTGTAGGAACACCAACTGGTACTACCCCGTTTTTCTTTCCCTCAGATGTTATCCAATAGGAAACAAAGGGGATCAACTTCTTATTCTGTGATACTTCATTCTGCAATCTCAAATATGCTTTCACATGTGGTTGTAATACCTTATATTCTTTTTGTATTTTAATGCTTTTAGTGATCAGTAAATCCTCAAGAGGTATATTCCCAGTTTCCAGCTTATTAACAGCATCGCTCCAAAGTGAGATTATCTTAGGTCTTATAGAAACTTCATCCTCAGTCTTAAGGATTATATCCAAAGCCTGTTTCTGTAAGTTTCGGGAAAATCTGCACCATTCCTTCCTAATAGCTTCCAAACCAACTATTTTCACTTTACCATTGGAATCTAACCCCGCATACTTCTTTTTAACAACTTTCTTATCAGCACCAGTAAATATTATCACCTTTTCGAAGTACTTATCAAGAGATACCTCAAACGGATAGAGAATCTTATTGAGGTCTTTCTCCAACTCAAGAGCTTCCTCGTAAGAACCAACCTTAACAAATGAACTATCTGTATCTCCCCCGATTGTCTCCAAGTGTTTCTCATCATTAAGATAGACTTCTAACTCCTCTCTCTTGCGTCTTCCCTCTAATGTTATAAATTCCGCAATATCGGGGTTGTGATACCTGAACCAACTGTTAGCGAAAATACCGTAAGAACCATTTGCTAATATTTTATAAACATCCCTGAGAACGTTATAAAGGTCTTTTTCAGCTTCTGTTGTTCCAGCTTTTTTAAGTTTGTCGTAAAGCTTCTTGATTTCAATAAAGTCTTTAACAACTTCCTTAACTAAAATAAATACTTCTTTCCCAACCCCATTATACTCACCATTGATAATAACAGTAGGATACAACCCCGAATAGTCCATTACAGCTATCTTCTTATGAACACCCCCAGTTGGTTGTTTTACGTACCCTCCAACTATCTTTCTTGGTTCTATTTTATCGTTCTTAGATGAAAACCAGACTTTAAACTTATTTCTGTTCTTCATCACATAATTTTCAAACTCTGGTATCTGAGATATAAAGGAATGATCACCTATCACAGATACACCTGTCTGGTTTGCTAACTGGAATATAGTATTTATCATGTCATATTTCAGAATTAATTTAGACTGAATCTCAACGTCTCGCTTGTTATAAGGAACTACCTGATCCAAATGAGCAGAATCCATGTTACCGATATCTATCTCCATCTTCTCTTCTAAACCCTCATCCACAGCTATCTGTCTGAGTGGTGCAGGAGATTTGTGTTTCAATTTACTATAAAGAACTAAAACATCTAAAAACAACATTTTCTGGAAATATTCAAAGTGAGGTTTCCCCATAAGTTTTTGAGATAGATAAACATAATCATAGTTATCCCCGTTGAAAGATGCTAATGCTCTTACGTGATTGTTTTCTAGCCAATCTATCAGTTGTTCAGGAGAGGAAAACCACTTGTATTCTCCACGTTTTTTATTCTCAAGTATTTCCGCACCGATCAGAAAAACATTATCGTCATTATCCACTTCTATATCGATACTAGCAACCTTTTGAGGAGCTACCCACTCTATTACATTATCTGCACCCAATCTTCGCTCTAGATAGGGAATATCAGATTCCACCAAAACCTTACACTTATTTCTATATTTAGAGATAAGAGAAGGTTCTTTAACCGAAATCTTATAAAGACTGAGCTCAGAATCAAGATGATCTGAATATAAAACATTTATCTTTTCGGGAACACAAGACACAACCCCATTCTCCTCAGATAAATCCCTGTCCCCGTAGAAATAAGGATACTCCAATTCTTCTATAGTTTTAAATATTATATTCCCGTCAGGAGTTAAAAACCAAATTCTATCTCCCTCATATCTACCGTAAGTTACCTGCAAGATTATTTCCTCTCCTTAAACAAATAATTAAGATTCGGGTAGTATGGACATTCACGTTTATTCTTGTAAGTACATATAGACTCTGGAACGTTATCACAACTATAAATATACCCATTATGATCTTTAATTGATTTTATCTGAGCTTCTGTTATAGCTGGATCGTAATCTCCTGCTGTTGTTAGAATCTTTCTTGAAAATCCCTCTTCTCCATTCAATATCAAAAATGAAAAAACATGTAATCTTTCAACATGATCAAGTTCTCCTGTCTCTAAAAGATCGTTGATTCCTTTTTTAACACAGAGGGGATATTCGTACCTTTCCACGTGTTTTCCATAAATTTTTTCCGATGTCTTCTGGATATAAAATTCTATCTCTTGGGTGTATTTGTTGAAATCAAAGAGTTTCCCCTGATACCAGCATCTATTATCATCAATAACCTTATTCTCAGAAAACTCTATCATTTCATCTACTGACATATCCTTAGAAACTCTCACCATGTACCTCGATGCTTTGCTGTTGTAAGAATAAGGAATCCTAGCTACTCTCCTAACATCCCCCACAACAGAAACATCTAAAATCTTCCTAATACCGAGATAATCCACAAAATACTTAACAGAAGTTGGATAAATCCCAATCTTTATAGGTTTCAGAAAGTCAAAATAGACAGCTATTCCTCTTCCCGTGAAATAAATTCTAGTTATATCTGATATACCCGCATCGTTCAGCTTATTTTTAAATTCATTAAATTTGTCTTCCAAATTCTCTCCCCGATGTGCATCTATATCAAAATAGATAGTATCCAGAGAATCAGTAGATAATTGATCCAGAGAAAAAATCGAGGAGTAACAATCCTGTGTTAAATCAAACTCATCCACAGAATAGATATAATTTCTCTTGAGTCCCATTTCTCTCGGAAACTTAGAACCCCGCATCCATGAATATATTTGTTGTTTTTCTTTAAACAGCAAGATATCACTTCCTGCTGTAAGCTTCTTCTGCCTCTGTTATAGTAGCATCATGATACCCACTATCATCTATCCTCAACCAAGCAAAGTTTACCCAGTCTTTCTTCCCAGCTAACCTCACCCCAAAGACCTTCCGATAATCCCGCATCGTATTCTTCCTCTCTACCTCAAAATAGAGGATGTATTTGCTGTAGTAAGAGATTATAGTACCCCCTCTCATTTTATCGGGTTGATTATAAAGGTTCATCGGATCGATAGATGCGTGATGTAACATAATTGTAAATGCGTTATATTTCCTCATTATTTCCTTGAGGGTAGCAAAAAGAAATCCTACTGCATCCGATCTCGCAGAAAAATTCTGGGTTGCTGTATTAAAGTCTTCCCTAAATAAAACAGAAAAAGAATCAAGAATAATCACGGGATTTTTTGCTTTACTTATATGAATAGGTAAAGTATCAATATTTTTCTTTTTCTCTTCCACTAAAAAAGTAGTCATTTTCCCTTTATCTCCTATAGTGATATTTATAGACCTTCCCAAAAAGTCCATAAGGTTTTCCAAATTGTATATTTTAAAAATCTTGAAATTTTGTTCAGTCACCTTGACATTGAATTTTTCTTCAAACTTTGGTTTCCATTCTTCAAATAAACCCTCAAAACCATTCTCAGTACTCAAATATATAATAGTTGCACCCTGAGATATTAGATTTACCGCTTCTTCAAGCACATAAAGAGTTTTACCAGCAGACGGTCTTGCATAAATTGAGTAATACTCTTCTGAGCGAAATTCTCCAATCAAATTCTCTAAATTAGATAAAAACGATTTCATATTCTTTATCAAACTCCAAACCTTTTACCATTCTAATGTGCTTACATTCCTTTTGTCTAAATATAAATTGGGAGCAAGTACAGGTATAACCCATCCCCTCAGAAGTATCCATAGATACCACATGGAACGAATTATCCCGTTTCTTGACTACCCAAAACCACATCTATTCAACTTTCGAAGATCATACCTCTGTTACCGTTCTTAAACGTGGTTCTAACTGGTTTAACTCTCACCTTATTACCCTTTTCGAGCTCAGGTATAATTACCTCTTTCAGTGAAGAAAGAATCACTTTACCAGAACTTCTAAAGACAGCACCACCCTCTGTGTAGATGATTGCTATTTCGGGTGATCTTCCCCCTTTCAGTTCTTTTATTTCCACATTCTCAATAACTATCTCTTTCCCAAGAACGGAATCCAAAGGATCACTTTTTGGTAGACTAAAGTTTCCGTTCGCTCCCTTATTCAAATTCCCAAAACTTACTATACTTCCCATTTCTACTCGCTCCAAATTTTCTTCATAATTAGCTGACCATTCTCCCTGATAAAATAAACGGGGGTGATTTCATCTTCGTAGTTAAAATTACTACTTATCACCGCTGATATTGCATAAACAAACGGTGAATATCCCATAGCTACAAAATAAATGTCTTCATATTGAGTTTCATCCCTTTCTTTGATTATCTTATTCATAAAATCAACTATTATAGCTTCCCATGAAGAAGATACATCTATTTTATAACTGTCTACGATGTATTTGACATCATTACCGCTTTCCATCAGTTTTAACAACTCTCTTTCATCCCTCTCATGTCTTATTTTGTGAGGGTAAATATACAAATTTCTCATCTACTGTTTCCCCTTTTTCTGTTCAGAAGTTTCCGCACCTGTTATCTGTTCGAGCATAAGAATAGCTACAGGTTCTCCCTGAATTATCTTCTTAGCACCGCTAGTACAGAAACCCTCTTTAGTGGTTGTCGTCATTTCAGAACCAAGACCTGTCTTTAGTTTAGTTGTCTTAGATACATACGCACATGAAAAAGAACCCGTGTTATATATCTCAAGCAACGGAACACCATAAAATTTCGGTTCGTAGTTTATCTGAGATAAAAATATTCCAGAGTTTCTCAGCGAATCGTGCAGAACAACCGTTCCCATATATCCAGCAGGAATATCGACAGATTCTTTTACCGTAACCTTTATCAGGTCTTTAGTAAAATCTACTCTATCCACGTGCAGAACATACCCGATTTCCGTTATGTCCGATTTTTTAGTTGGTTTTACAACCGACTCTTTCTCCTCAAGCAATTCTAAATTTGTTTTTCCGATTACCATTTTGCTTCACTCCTCTAATCGGGATGTGGTATTTATTACTTTTTGGGTTGCACAGGAGAACTAGAAACTGCACTAGCAACATTAATCGGGGGAACATCCACACCGAAAAGTGACGCTATTTCCTCGATGAGAGAAACGAGTTCCTGATCCTGAACGGGGTTTGCTTTTATATAAGTTATAAGTGCTTGAAACTTTCCCGCAAGAGTTTTATGTTTCTTTAGAACTTTAGAAAGACCTATAGCAAAAGGTACTCCAACTACTAGAGCTGTTATTACTATTCCTAATATCAGTGAGATATCCATAGTTCCTCATTGAAGTTAGGGTAATAAATGTTTTGAATTTCTTTCTTTTCTTTCTTCCTTTCTCTATTATATTATTTAGAATTATATTATATAATATAAAGTGTTAAAGATATGGACTTTAAATTGTTTAGTACAACTTATGGTCTTAATTCTTAACACTTTAATAATACAATAATATAACAACTTAACTAAATAACAACACTATACTAACTTAACTAACTAACAACCACACTTACATAGAGAAAGGTGATTTAATATTTTTAATTTTTATTTTCTTCTTTATTATATAATATTATATAATATAGAAAGAATTACTACCGAACCCCGAAAAAGAGAGTCCTCAAATTTTTATAGAGAACCAGTGTTTCAAAGGGTTTCCAAGCAACATCACGGGGAACTGCTCTTTCTCGGTGTTTGGGGGTTGTCAGAGAAAATTTCACAGACAATTTCGGGGTGGGTTTTGTTATATTGATATTATAGTAATGGGGATGTTCTTCTTATCGGTAAAGGGTGATATCTTAAATAGCTATCATTGATAAAATTTAGGGACAACTTTTAAAATTTGCTGGGGAATATTTTGACATCTGCGAGGGGTCGGGGTGGAAAATATGCGTTTTTGACGATCCCAAAATCGGGAATCGCTTAATCGGTTATCGCTCTATTGTGTAATTCGGTTATTGTCTATTAGGTATTGTTTAGGTTATTGGTTGGGATTAGGTAAGGTAAGGGATCGGGATTGGTTAATCGTGAAATTTTGAAAAATTGAGTTTCTCCCGGACGATTCAAATTTTAGGTATAAGTCACGGATTCGTTAAGCGTGAAATCGTGAAATTATCTTTAGATTTCTTATTCAATTACCAATTAATTTTTAATTAATTAACCACTTAACTATTAACCAATAAAACAATCACTTTAACACTCAATAAATCCCGATAACCACACAATAAACACTCAATACCTAAACTATACATTACCTATTAGGCAATGCACGATCACGATCCCGCTCTAAAACCGATTTGAAATCAACAGAAAAACCAGAAAAACACCGCATCCTCGATTTTTATTTTGAAAGAAAAATAGAACCAAAATCTTTATAGGCTCGCAGGTCTTAAGGGGCTTGAGGTTTTCAAAATGACAAACACAAAACCTAGAGCAAACAACCAAAACACGGCTCACGTACCTAGCTCAAGCGGAAAGCTAGGATTGATCGGGAATGCACCGATCCGTAAATTTTTCCCTAAAGAGTTGGAAATACCAGACGGTGCAGACGTTCTCCAAGTGGTGAACGATTACTACAAGCAATTAGCAAACGGTTTGACAGAGGATCAATTTGAGGAATTCCACAAAATCCTATACCGTAATGTCACGGAATTAATAGAGGAATTCGACGGTAAAGAGGTATATGCAGAGTCCGCTAAACAGATAACGGGACAATGGGGGGATGAAGTGATCGTTAACATAAACAATCGTTATCTAGTCACCGTTAAACCAAACGCTAATTTGCTTAAGCTAATCTCAGCATACGGTAAATTCACGGTATCACCGGATGAAGTCACCACGATCGGATACAAAATCCCGATCAAGAAATACAAAAACAAGTACGGGAATATTGCGTTATCATACATCGACTACAAGGACACACACAAACAGGCAGAGGCAATCCGTAATTACAGAGTGATCAAACACTGATCACTCATTACTTTTTTTTTTTAGCGTGCACATAGGTTATAGATTAGGAGAGTGAACAAAACGTACAAGTTAAGATATCGGTTAAATGGAGAGATAGTTATCAAGAAATACAAACATTGGGAATCATTATCTGACGCTATATTAAGGATAAGGACAAAATATAACGTCAAGAAATTCACAATGCTTAACGATAAAAACAAGATCATAGGATCATACGTATCAGGGAGTCGATCCCTATGACGTATGACTGCACTACCTATGATAGGGAATTAGACCTTTACCTGAATGAGAAATTTTTTAAGATAGGTAAAGGATTAGCACAATCGAAAAAGTACGGTATCAGTGAGGATATCATACGTGGAATATGGCACGAAATCCCTCAAGTCACTGAGAGATCGGAATTAAACAGATTGTATGACGCATTAGATAATCTTACTGACAAGAAATTTAATGATAAGGAATTCTTGTCTTATATGATGAGCAAAATTGCTGATACAGTCAGGAAAATACAATACATATCTAGTAATGCACTAGATGATCTGACTGATGATCTGTTATGGAATCTAAAAGCGGGATATGCAGAATCGATCATTCTGAGATTGAAAAAGAATGAGAAATATATGGGTGATCTCCTATGATATCTCCCTTACTATTGGAAATTACTCAAAAGATACCTTTATCGGTATTAGTTGAAGAGATAGAGAGTCCTACTATTGCTAAAGCTGGTAATCATATCGCAATCTTTTACGAGATTCGCATAAAGTCACCCGATGAGGAAATCGTCAGTAAGCGTATTTTGTCGATCCTCTATTCGATTGGTATGGTTGGGTATGTGGTTGATCACAAGAGAAATGAGCATGTTATTGAGGGTGTGTTCAGGGAGTTGGTATGATATGGAATACATCCTTAAGGTGAAAAGAGTACGTAAGAAGAGTAAGCATTGGACTACAGAGAAGGGTTATCGGAAATGGAGAGATTCACTATGAGACAAGCTATGATTAACAGATACCAATCTCTGTTAGATCATTTTGGATCATCGAATTTTCAGTTAAACGGTTTTCATTTTTACAGACCGTACACACTGAAATTAAATGATCGCTCAGAAGTAGAAATCAGTACTAAAGAGGATGGTGTCATAGGTATGATCCTCTTGAAGGATTTGAGGTTATTCGTTTACGATCCTCATCCTATGACTGTCTCTCAGATAATTAACAAATTCTGGGAGTTTGGGATGAGTCAATTTGGGATTAACAAAATTCTGTTTGGTCGGGATGTCAGATGTAGTATAAAGGATGGGTTTATCATTCTCCGTACAACTAAAGATATTTCAGATCACATAGGATATATTGATATTGAGGACATCTTTAAAATAGAGGATGGATTGCGATGAATCTCCATAACAACACGAATTTTGAAAAGTATGATCTGGATGGTGAGCTTATTTTATCTCATCCCAGATCAAGAAGTAAGGAATGTAGCAAAGCGTTACACTGGACATGTAACGATTCCAGATGCGATTGTCCATGTCACAAAAAAGAGGTAATAAGATGAAATTTGTGGAATTTGAAGCAAAAGAGTTGAATGTTGAAGGGAGAAAATATCCCTCAATAAATAAATTGATAGTCACGGAGAGCGGGTTAGTAGTTATGAGGGATAACATTATTCTCTCAAGAGTACCTAAATCGAGACTGTATGACATGATACTAAAACAAGTACCTGAGAAGCACACAGAGAGGGATTACTGATGTGCAGACAAGGTATGATATCAATTCCCGATACTGAGGATGTCACCAATTTTGTAGTTGCTGTAACTACGAAATACGGTTTAACACAAAGAGACGGATTCGGGTATGGTTATCATTCACCCGATAGCAAATATCCGATTGTGAAGAAATCTAAACGTGATGCACTCTCTTATTGGGTAACTCATGATGATAAGATCGTATCGGATGCAGTCATATACCATACTAGGATCGCAACACAAGGTGGTATAGAGGATTCAACCTCTCATCCGTTTAAGTCACAAGGAATAGCTGTTACACATAACGGGATGTTGTATCACTATGATTCCCTCAAAGAAGAATTAACTAAATTAGGAGTTAAATTCAAAACTGAGGTAGACAGTGAATTGATCCTCCACTCCTTTAATGCATACGGATGGAAATTTTTAGAGGAATTCGAAAAACACGGAGTTGGTGGAACAATGGCGATTCAGATATTACATCCCGATGGAACAATTCAACTTTACCGTACTGTAACCGCTGATTACAAGATATATGAAGCAAAAGAGGGTGGGGTTGTCGGTATGTCAGACGGTAGCGTATTTTCGGGATTAACTGAGATAGAATCGGGTACGATCTATACGATTGACAAAGGTAAGGTTGTATCAAAGGAGAAGAAACCTATTTCGTTATCTGTAACACCCAGTACATATAATGTACCCGCTACATATAATTACAAAGGTTCGTGTGATATGTGAGGGATACTATGAGAATATTGAGAAGAGAAGGCGATGTCCTTCTTATAGAGTTGTCGGATGAGGAGAAGAAGAAGCTAGAGAGATTCCCAGAAGAAGACGTTAATTTCAAGATTAACGATCTTCTGATAATCTCAAAGAATGTTTTGGGATTGGACAAAAGGATGTTGTTAAACGGTAAGATACCATTTGACATAGAACCTTTGATCGTCCTCAGGATCAAAGCATTGGAGAATTGGTTAAGCAGACCAGCAGATGAGGAAAAACCAAAAAGGAGTGTGTTTGAATATGACATATTTGAACATTAAGTCATTCGGAGTTGAGTTAGAGGGTGGTGTGGATTCTGAGGAGAGTTTTGTGCGAATAAGAGAACATTTTGCTCATGACGAACATTTTAAGATGCACCACGATGGATCGGTAGGTACTCATTCTATGTATGATGGACTTGAATATACATTCTGGGCTACTACATTGGATTCTCTTATGAGCTATGCAGATTACATCTATTCTCACGATTTTCAGGTGAATGATAGCTGTGGATTGCATGTTCACGTGAAGTTTAACGATGAGAGACTAGGTTACTTCATAACATCCTCAAAGGATTTTCAGATGTGGTTCATGGATCAGTACAAATCCCACTTTAAAAACAGGGATAAGTATATGAGAAGACTTGCAAATCATTATTGCAGGTTTGAGGGTTATGATATCGTAACTACTCTGGATCAAGGATTAGCTGGGTACAAAGCTGGGAGTAGATATTGGGCAATCAATATAAATTCGTTTAAGGTATTGAGAACAATAGAATTTAGGATACTACCATATCAACACAATGTTGCTGAAATGAGGGAATCTTTAGATTGGTTGTTATCTACTATTGACAGATACTTTAACGAACATCCCGATACGGTGGACTTGATAACCAAAAGGTTGTAGGTATGAGGATAACTTTTAGTCCGTCCACTATTAACCTGAAATATTCAAGTAAAGAAAAAGCATTAATGGGAAAATATTTTATAATTCCCAAAATTTTTAGAACTAGAGAGGAATTTTTGAGTCACGGAATAGATTTTCTTTTCACATATACATCTGTTGCATATTTTTTACTATGGAACGGTTTTTCTTACTCTAACTTCTATGCATTTTCTCCTCATAGCTATAAAACCGGATTCTATAGCATAAACAGAGGTATGTTTTTCTTCCCAGATAACTCAGATTTTCTTATTCCTCATCCCGTTCCTGATAGAGAATTACTAGTCAATGAGATAGGAGAGAATTTCCTCTATTTTATGAGAGTTGTGATTTCTTTATCAAATCCCGATTCAATGGACATTCTGAAATTAAAAGAACATCCTAGAATAGAACCATTCTCTTTTTCTGAGTCGAATGGAGAACTGGATATTAAGATAGAAGATAAAGTTAGACCAGCATTCTATAAGGTGATAGCATGAAAATAAAATTCACAAAAGAGAGAGTTAAGATATACTTCTCTCCGCTAGAGTTGAGCATAAGAGACGAATTGTTAAAGTCGCTAGAGTATGAGCAATATGAAAAGGGATTTCACTATTTCAATACAACACATTCGGGTGATCCTCAGCTTAGACAGTACAGAAAATTTTTGAGGGATGTTTTCGCTAGTAGGTTCTTTTTTGCTAGAGGTAGTAAAGCAGACATTATGACTTACACTAGCAATGGTAATCCTAATGGTTCTTACATTCACATTAATATGAGGACATTTTTATTTTCAGATGAAATTCTTAAACGTGGTATGCTTCTTAATGAGTACAAAACAGTGAGAGAGATTTTATCAGAACCTAAAAACAGAAAAAGAGTTTTCGATGAAATAATTTATAGTTATCGGGAATTTTTCAGGTTTTTGATTGCATCTCTTAACTATTATCTCAGTTTAAAAAGTCAGTACGGGGATTCTCTTGATTTCCACAAAATCATATATGATGGAGATACACGAAATCGTACTATTAATCTTATATTTAGAAATGCACGACCAATAAGAGAGTTTAACTTTAGAGGGGAAATGATCCGATTTAGAATAGATAGAAGCAATCACGTTGTTCATCCCGATTATGGAGTTATTATGTTTACATTCTCCGCTCTTGATGAGATTCCGTTAGTGGTTGGTGAGAATGTACGGGAGAGGATGTTTACATCTGATTGGATGAATCCTATAACCAGTACAGATTCACCAGAAGAAGATTACGGTGACGATGAGGATGAGAGCGATGATAGTATTGACGATCTTCCGGATGAGTTTTGAGTGGTGATATCCGTGAAAATAATATTCTTTAAAACAAGAGTTAGAGTTGAATTAACAGAATCTGAGAGAAAAGCAGTTATCGAAAAGGTGAATAGCATAAAACTGTTTGAGCATTATAATGTTGGTTACATAGAAGAACATATACCCAATTTCTCATACGGGATTGAGTTTATAGAATATCCTACATTTCCTTACTTTTTGAATGGAGTTGGATATACTAAATCTAATCTGTTGGGTTATGATATTACCAAGCTCTTTTCTCCCGATGAGAGAGGAGTGGTTATTATGAGACGCTCAAAGAATTATTCTAATAATATGGATAACTCTTTAAAAGAATTGATATCTATGGGTATAGTATCGGGATATTTGCTTCTTGATGAGTATATTAAAATGCTTCCTCAGTTAAGAACAAGTAATCAGTATGAAAATCATTTCATTCACACGTTTTCTTACAGTTACAGACCTAACAAAATCTCATACTCCAATTACGATATTGGAAATTATGTGAGAGGATTTAATATTAGGGATCGTTTTAAGAATATTCCTAAAGAAATAACAGAATATCTTACGTCTAATGCTTTAACCTACAGTGATATAATTCTCCTAATGACACAGCTATATCGAAATAGAAACAAAAACAGAGAAATATCCCTCAAAATTGAGAGTGAGAGAGTGAGGGATGCTCTCTATTGTTAAGGTGAAAACTATGTTTTACAAAATGGTTGAAGAAGAGTTGTCAAAAGATGTTATTCCCGTGAGAACAGTTGTTAGAACCTATAGACCTACTTTTGGATATCCTCAATCGAGATTAGATAACGATGGATTTCCTAAAACTACTAATGTGTATGCTAGTGTTAATTTTGGTATTGGAAAACAATATTGGGATGATAAAGAAATTCCTATTGAACATGCTAAAATTGATCATGAGATCAAAAAATCTGACACTGAGGAGATCATTAGGGATGCAATGTTTAACACGAGAGACAATATCTTTAATTTTGTCAAAACGGATAATAAGAAGGTTTTTGTTCTCTCTCCTATGCTTTTCGGGAGAGTTGATATGAAGGGGATTATATCAGTGGGGAAAGAGTCAGCATACGCTGTTCTCATAAGACATGCAACTGATAGAATAGTTAGGAGAGTTAAGATTGAAAAAGGTAAAACATTGTTTGTTATGGCAAATTTCTATTATTTGTCAGATGCTTTTCTTCCCTACAGTTACGCTATTTCTGATAAAAACAATTCTGCTTTTTGGTTAATCCCTACAAAATCTAAAATAACTTTTGATGAGATCATAAACAGTATTTACATAATGATTGAGGGAAAAGATAATTTTGTTTATAGCATAGCTAATGTTAAAGAGGATTTCTTCGATTCATTTGTGGATACCGTAAAAAAAGAAGGACTGGATTACTCAGTGAAATTTTCGGGTTCTGAATGTCTATTGTCGATAACTGGTACAGATTCGAATAGACTATACAAAAATTGGAGAGAGGGATCAGATGTTCTATAAACTGATAGAAGAGTTAGTCACAAAATCGGAAGAAATTTCTAAAGATTATTCTTCTTATTATGGTGATAATTATTACGGATATTATATGCGAGAAAGTACGAAAAAGGACTGGATTTACTGGGATTAATATGTTTTACACAATGGTGGATACAGAGTTGATGAAGGAGAGAAAATCCTATAAAGCATCGAATGTCTTGAAAAAAGATTTTAGAGAATACAATGAATACGATAACGCAATAGTAGCTACATCTTCTATTATAGATTCGACTGAGGACAATTACTATAGAGTTTTGAAGAAAAAGGGTGATTTGATGGTAATATTTTCAGCTATGATCTTTACAGATGATTTGTCCAAATTTGCTTTGAGTGATAGAGGTTCTATGAGAAAAAGCAAAACCATAATTTTAGGTTCTCTTGATAAAAATAAAATATTTTTTATTAATGAGGATATGGTTTACAAGAAGATTAAAAAGAATTACATGTACATAGTGTCTCTTCCGTTAGGAAAAAATCAATACAACCAAAAGATATATGACCAATACAGTTACACCAGTAAGTATTCTCCTGAGGATATGGAAAAACACATCGTTTTTTACAATGAAGAGGAGAACATCGTAATACATCCTTTTGTTGAAATGAACGGGGATTTTGAAAAACTGATGTCTTTCTATGATCTCACGTTTGTAAGAAATGGTGCATTCTACATAAAATCTAAAAGGAGAAATGGTAGGGTAGCATTAAATTTGGGACTCGATTTTATCTTATATCTTGATAGCGGAGAAGAACCTAGAAAAGGTTTAAGTTATTCGGAGACATATTGGATGGATTGAAATGAGTAAGTTATACGTACCTACCACATATCTCAAAACCATAATTTTGTTCATAGGATTAATGATTTCAGAGTATATCGGAAATAAAGAGCTAATCTTTGTATTCTTGATACTGTTCCTGATATCGATATCCCTTGAGTTATTCCTTGAGATATTGGTATTGCTGGATTTTATGTTTAGCGATGATTCTACGGATATGAAAAAAGAGAAGTGATAAGAATGGATAGAAAGGACTTGGATGAGTTGGTATATGACTGCATAAAAGACGGACAAGGATTTACAGTACAGTCAATTCACGAAATAACAAATATAGACTATGAGTTGATTGTGGAAATTCTAAGCGATTTCGTAAAAAAGAAGAAGATAAAGATTACGGAAAATCCTTCTGTTTACTGGTGGATTGGAATTGTCTAAAAAACCGTATATCCCTTCTCATTTTTACTGGGATTATTTTAAATCCTATGAGCAAAACCGTAATATCGTATCTATATGCAAAATAGAGGGATGTGGTGAGGTAGTTATGGGTAAGGTATCCCGTTCTGCACATCTGAGGTATAAACATCCCGTTCAGTTTAAGGAATTGGTAAAGAAATTGGAGAAGAAATAAGATGTGTCAGTATTGTAAGAAGATAGCGTTGTTAGGTGGTGGTGCATCGATAAAGTGTATGTGTCCTTGTCATGATGAGGATTTAGTCTTTATCACGGAGAAAGTTCATACTACGAGTGGTTTGCAGAATATGAAAACCACAAAAATTTATCGGTGCAAGAAGTGTGATCATGCGATTGAGGTAGAGGGAGTATGATATGTTCTGTCTGCGGAAAAAGAGTCGGGAAATATATCGAGAGGTATGATAGAATATTCTGTTCTTCCAAGTGTTTAAAGGATTACGAACAATGGGAGGAATTTAAAAATGACTACGAAAAAATACAGGATTGAGATTTTAAAACGTGAAGATAGTAAAGAAGCGTATGATTTCTGCACGAGAGAAGGTGAAGGACATCTTTTATCCCACAAAATTCTTATCGCTGAGGGTAAAGGTTATTCTTGGATCGCTAAAGATGATTCGGGGAATATAGTCGGATTTACTGGGTTTTATCCCGATAAGAATACATTTCACTCATGTACGGTGGTTGGTTACGGATGGAGACGTTCTGGGATGGGAACGATCTTTATGAAACTCAAACTGAATACAGCAAAGAAGTTACATTTTAGAAATTTCATAGCAGAAGTTAGTGCGAATAATGTATCTTCAATTATGCTAATGCACAAGATGGGATTCTATTTTCACCATTTAAACGTAGATGTTAGCAAGAGAAAAACCATTCTCGTGTTATATAAGAGACTGAAACTTTTTACCACTGATGATATTCCCGATGATTGGATACTCGTTAAAGAAGAGGTAAACTGATGTCAGAAACAAGTTTTGCTATTGGAACATTTGTACTGCTTATACTATTGGATATTTTATACTGGTACTTCGCTGTTTATCGTGTAATTGAGTACACTATGGGGTTTGCTCTTGGTGGGGAAGATGGGGTTGTTATATTGCTGTTAATTCCAGTGTTTTTCCTTATTGTTGGGGGAATATATATAACCATGTTCTTCTTTATGATAATGATAGGATTAGTAGATTGATGTGAGTGAGATAATATGACAGAAGAACTGAGTCCTAAAGATAGGACATTGAATGAGTTGGTGGAAATAAAGAACGAATTAAGTGATTTTGTTGGAGATGAGAAGAATTTGACGATAGAAGGGTTAGAACGTTACCTGAGACTTAAAATAACCGAGATAGAGAAATTTCTGAACGTAATGCTTACACACTCAGATGATCCCGACTATCTTAAATTTCTTTTAAAAACCATCCCGATTTTATTTGAATCGGAGAAATAAATAAAAGGGGATTTTCGATATGAGTGTTTCTGATAAAACTGAAAAATTTTATGATTTTTTATTGGAATACTATAATTATTTAATTAAAAAAAGTCTTTCTTTTAACGGGGATTCTTTTAACGGTGATAAGGGTATCATACTTCAATCTCTTACGTTTGATATGATTGATATGATAAAAAATACTGGTAAACAATATTCTCCGGAACAGTATGTTAAAAGATTTGAGAAATTGAATAAACAAGCATTTGAGAACGTTTATAAAAATTATAAGTTGTATTCTCCTAAAAATACAATAAACGTAGTAGAACGTTATCTCAATGAAGAACTTTGGTTGATGTATTTCAAGGAATTGGTGACTACAAAAAAGGGGGATTGGATAAATGGAAGAGGACATTATAAGTTTTCATGATAAACTTGCGAGATTTCAAAAGTCTATACAACGTAAGTATACTGCTCGTCTTCAAACAAAAGATTTTTTAATGCTGAAAATAACTGCTAATATTTTGGATGATATTTCAGTTACAAATTTCAGATACACACCCGAAGAATACGTGAGGAGATACGAGAGAATAGAGGAGAAATTGTTTGATCAAAGAATCGATCCTTTTCGTGAGGATATAAAGTATCATCTTATGGAGAAATTTTCAATTCTCTATTTTATGGATATGGCAGAAGGTGTGAGTGTGAATTACAGATGATAGAAGAAACTAAAATTTTCTATGATAAATTGTTGAAATATAAGAAAACTCTTATAAAACATTATTATCACGAATACACAAACAATGACTGGATAGTATTATCAACAATTGACAGTATTTTAGAAAAAATTGCTTCAAGTAATTTTGAATATCTACCAGAAAAATATGTGATTGACTGTCAAAAAAAGGAAGAAAAAAACTTCAAGAAAGAATACGAAACCAATCTCAAGGGGAAGGGGTGGGTAGGTGATAGAATTATCGAGATTCATCGGATAAGGGAATCTGTGATTTTGTTTTGCATGGATAGAGCAAACGGGTTGGAAGTGAAACTTAAATGAGAAGAGATACTTATACGTTTTTCAATCTTTTGTACACAACATATATGAAACTTAAGGAAAAAAGTGATGATTTAAATCTTAAAAACAGAAAAAAGAATTTTAAATATTACAAAGAGTTAGAAACATTTTCTTCTATTATGAAAGCAATATCTAAAAATAAAGGGAAATTTCCACCAATATATTATGTAAACAAAGTTAAATGTGAAAAAGAAGATCATTACAAGGGATTATTGGATTACTATGATAATGAGCTAGTTCACCACTCTTCACTTTATGAATATTATAAAGATGTTATATATTATTTCATTCTAGATATAACTATTTTAGAAGATATCAAGTTCCGTTTTAAAGAAGGTGAGAAAATATTACTCTAAACGATAGGATAAGAAAGATTTTGAATGAGGAACTCTTGGAGATAAATTCCGAGATAAGCAGATACAGAACCCCGATGAAAGTCCCGATAGAGTTGAAATTGGAGAGGGATTTTATATTTAACGTGTTATCTACTGGGGATAATCTCGAAAATTTAATTATAGCGAGATATGAGAAAAATAAAGACCGTAATCTTACATATTACCAAGAGATCATCGATGGGGTGGTGAAGGGAGTTATGAAGAGAATGGGAATGATGGAATGAACTTGCTCTCTATGGATTATTTTCTCGCTGATCATTTGGATTATCTGAGGGGTGAGGGTTTTTCGGGTGACTACTGTGATGGTAAAGCAGAAGATTATTCTAATCAGGTTCATCTTTGTCTCCATTCTTTCCTTTGGGAGGATTCATGGATGGATTAGGGTTATTATCAACAGGGTTAGCGTTAGATCGTTTTACATTGAATGATTTGGATGGGGTAGGTCTTATTATATCACGGGATATGATCACCTCGAATTTAGAATTTTAAATTGATGTTAAATTTTATACATAGAGATTCTGGTGGAAAAAAGACTTATAAACCAGAACGAGTTTGGGAAGCGTGAGAACATGACAGAAAACGAAGCTGTGCATGAATACATGAAAGGAGATTTTGAATTTGTTTGGAAAGAATTAACTGGATCAAAAGATGATACCCGTGTTAGTATGAAAGAAATGACACGGAGAGCATACGAAGAGGGATTTAAACACGGTATGCGATATGAGATAAGGAAAGTTAGCGGTAAGATAGATGATTTAATTGAAAAAGTAATTACGGGGGAAATAGAATGACATTTTGGGTAGAGAAATCTGATTTGAAAAACTCTAACGGTGAGGTATTCTATGCATTTCATTACGGTCACAGCGAGACCTCAGTTACTCTTTTTGTAACTAAACAATCACTGACGGAATTAAAAACATTGCTAGAAGCAGAGGGATTTTAATGTGGGTTGGAATAGAGAAAATCAAAGTTTTTAACAAAGAAGAAATGAAAGAGTTTGATCGCTGGATTTTACACATCGGTGAGAACGACACAAATGTAAGTTTTGCATTCACTATGACAGAAACCAACATGCAGTATTTATCTGCTTTGCTTAAAGATGAGGGGTTCTAACGGTAATTTCTGTAGATATTGAAGAGCTTGACAAACTGCGAAACAAGATAGAGTTTAATAACAAAGTAAAGTATAAGGAATACAGCGATGAAGATTCATCTTTTTGCAATTTTGGTTATATCTATAAACCTAAACGGGGATATGAGTTTGGAGTAATTTATAAATTGGTCAGAAACGATAAAACGATAGAAACAGCGATAGATGGTATAACTAAAATTAACTTTTATCTCAATTCACACGTTTATCTTTATTCGGGTAAAAGACTTCTTGTTACATTTGAAAAAGAGAATCTCGTCTCTTTAAAAATTTACGATAAAAGGAGTGGGTGGTGTAGATGAAACCTAACGTAAATGAAATGTTAAATAAAGCATTTGAGGAGAATTGGGAAGAGTTGAAGCACGAGAGAAAAGATAGTTACTTTGTTGTAAATAAAAATCTAGTAGAGGAAGCTTACATCTTATTTACAGCGGGGTATATGAGTTGCTACGAGGATTTCGTTAAGAAAGATAAGGAAGAAATTGAAGAGGTTAATGAAAAATATTTGAAAAAAGGTAATTAAATGGTGTTCAGTTCTCCCCCGAAATTTACTCAAGTCAATGAGTGGTTTATGTATGACGGTACTTACTGGATGAACGATATCACGTTTGAAGGAAGATGTGGTGGTGCGGATGGTTATCTAACTAAATACATAACTGACGAAGAACTCAAGTTGAAGGTTAAGGAATTTGAAAATCTGTTTAAGGATCATCCTCACATGTTTATGTTTAAACTATTTATGGAGAAAACCGAGAACGAGTGGGGATGTTTTGGAGAAGGTCAAAAGTGGGTCGGGTAAATGAACAAGAACGTGTTTCTCTATAAGTATGATAGGAAAGAGGATAAGTGGTATCTAACATTTGATTTGGGGAGTTCTAATTTTTGTATCCCCCTGAGTAAGTCGGAAATGAAGATGCTGTCAAAAGGAATGAAGTAAAATGGAAAAAGAAACAATAGCGTACAAGAATTTGGATGAAGCTCTGTTAGCGGGAGCAGAATTTACTTATGTTGGTAGTAATGGAGAATATGTCGAAACGCTCACACACGAGGATAGCGGGTATTGGATCAGACGGTGGATTTACGGTGTGTGTGTTAAGTCAAAAGTTTTCAAGAGCATTGATAGTATTTTGATAGAAAAGAAGTATTCAATGTGGAAAAATCCTAGTAGAGGTAAGATTAGAAAACATTACTCTCTAGATGAGATCAAAGAGAGTTTAAAAAAAGCACTTGACGCAAAAGGTAAAAAATTGGATAGGTATCATGTATCTTTTCTAAGGGATAACGATGATTATAGCAATTATGAACTGGGGGTAAGTAAATATTTCATCCCCACCAAATATTATCTTGAGGTAACTCTCTTGAAAAGAATGGGATTCAGCAAACCCCTCTTTATGAAATATGCTGAGGAAGATATTTTATATTCCAAATACTCTTCCGAGTTAATCGATACTCTGAAAAAATTAAAACTGGAAGAGGGTTGGTTCAGATATTTTGAAGTCAAGATCGAGGGAGAGGACTGAGCTCAGTGACAAAAGTTTGGGTATTGTATGGTGAAAAACTGGAAGATAGATTTGTGTTAGGAGTATATTCTTCTTTGGAGCTTGCTAAAAAATACTGGTTGGAATATTACAAAACAAATAATCCTTATATTAGCATTGATGAAATATGGTGGGTAGATGATGATAAAAAACGTGCTATTCAGGAGTTTGAGGTTAAGGAGAAGTGAGATCAATGAGTATAAAAGTTATAGACCTTTATTGTGGTCTTGGAGGATGGACAACAGGATTATTGGAAAATAATATAGAAGTTACAGGATATGATATTGTTGATTTTTCAGATAAGTATCCCAGTAAATTTGTTAAAGCAGATTTACTTACTTACAATAATTTTGATAATTGTGATATTATTGTTGCAAGTCCACCCTGTACAGATTTTACTAAATCTTCATTTCCAAAAACATGGAGAGTGGTTAAAGATTATCCCCCAGATATTCCAAGTGCAATGAAACTTTTTAATCGTGTTTATGAGATTGTTGATATTGTAAAACCTGTTTATTATTTAATTGAAAATGTCAGGGGTGCACAGAAATATGTTGGAAAAGCAAAATTTCACATAGGTTCTAGGTATTTCTGGGGAACTTTTCCAAATTTTACAGTTACAAATAAAGAAGATATTTATGGTAAATCGTATGTCGCACCTTCAAAGGATAGACCTGCAATAAGAGCAAAAATTCCATTGAGTATTTCAAGAGCGTTTGCAAAAACGATTATAGAACGTTTTAAACAGTATGAAACAGGTGATTGAATGAAAAACAAGTTTTTTAAGGAGTTAAGGTTCTAATGTCAAAAGTAAAAGAAGAAGATTTTGATTACAAACATATAGATTACAAACATATAGTCGATACTTTGGATCATGTGCTTAAAAGAATTGAAGAGTTGGAAACAAAATTGAAAGAGATTGAAGAAACGTTTGAAACCTCATTAAAGTATCTTGTAAAACACGGTATAGAATCTCGTGATAAACTCATAAGAGATTATCTACAAGCTTCTCAAGATTATGAAAATGAGATTAAGAAACCGGAACAGATTGTTAATTCAGTCAGTTTAAATCCGTATAATCATCCCGAATTGAAGTATAAGAAAAAAATGGATACACTCTGGAAGGTTTATTCTATGATCTATGACGATACAATAACAGAAGCTATAACAAGATTTTATATAAAAGAGAATAGTGATAAAAAGGAGAGAAAATGAAATGGAATTTGTAAGATGTCCTTTGAAATTTGAAATACGGGGAATAGTATTTAAGTGTGATTTAAAGGATGGTCATTCTGGTAATTGTATAAGTTTTCCAGAATATCCTTATAAACTTGCTACGGTTATGTGGGATAAAAAAGAGGGATTTATATGAAATGTTCTATCTGTCACGAGGAAAAACCGGATGTTAGATTTGCTGACTTTCTGAACAAGTGGATTTGCTCGGATTGTATGGGGGTGGGTTCTGATGAAGATTAAACCGAGAATATGGGAATTTGCAGGGGAATATTGCTGTTATGATTTTAAATTTTATACAGAGGATGAAGCACCCGAATTTGCAACCATGCGTACAGATGGTAAAAACGTATTTTTCAGAGGGATGAAAATAACAAACTGTCCGTTCTGCGGGAAGAAGATAGAACTAACGAGGGAATGTTAATGAGTGAGGAAGTCTATTTATTCATTGCTTGGGATAGCGGTGATGAAAGAAGAGTTGTTTTAGTAGCGAAAACGAAAGAGGTAGCGGAAGAAATCGAAAAAATGTATAAGAAAAATGGATGGGAACACACAGAAGTTAGATTTGTTCATGTATATGATAAAGTCTGTGGTTCAGTAGGTATATTGGTATAAAAAAAGAAGAGTGGTTATGACGAAGCTTGAAGTGGAGATACCCGATGAGTTGTATGAACAGTGGATGAAACACTGTAAGTATTTTGACACGAGTTTAAATTCAGATTTGAGGATGGCGATTATAATACATTTGGACAGCTTTGATAAGAACAAGAAGAAATATAGTAAGAACGAGGAGGAAGAGAATTGAGTGGAAAATTTGAGGAAGATCGGTGTTTTATGAGTAAGTTGGGAGATTGCAAGGGGGATGTTATAAACCTACAGATCGGTACTGAAATGATACAGATGTGCATTCGACATTGTGTTGAAATAATGAAAGCATTAGACGAAGCGGGGTTCTAATGACAGAACTGTGTTTAATTTGTAGAAAGAGAATGTATATCGGTAAATCTTATAGAATAACATCTGATTATAATAATTACTTAATTATCGGTTACGTGCACAGAAAATGTTTGGATGAGAAGATTCCTAAAGCGAAGAAGGAAGCGGTCTGATGGGAAATCCTAAATTCAGCGATATCTATTCTTTCGGTTTACAGAAATCAGATGAATATGCAACACCCCCCGAAGCAGTACTTCCCTTAATAAAATACCTTCCCCAGAAAAATAACATAATCTGGGAATGTACAGATACCACTGGAAATATAAGCGGGGTTCTGAAAGATCACGGATATAATGTTATAAGCACTTCAAATGATTTCTTCTCTTACGAAAAACCTCTCGGTGATGTGATAGTAACGAATCCCCCGTACTCCCTCAAGACGCAATTTCTTGAGAAGTGTTATGAGTTCGGAATCCCGTTTGCTTTACTTTTACCCATAACAGCATTAGAGGGAGTTAAGAGACAGAAACTTTTTCGGGAGAATTATATCTCGTTGATACTATTTGACAGAAGGATCGAGTTCAGTAATAAGAAAAACGGTGCTTGGTTTGCTATAGCTTGGTTTCTTTTTGGAATCGATGTACCAGAACAGCTAAATTTTGAAGAGTTAAGGAGAGAGTAATATGAATACGTATATAGCAGAAAGAGTTGAAATAGAGGGTTACGGAATAGTAACAGCAGTAACGAAAGCAGAATCTGGGGATGAAGCTTGGAAAAAGATCGTGAAATATCTCAGGGAACAATACGGAGAACCCATAATGTCGAGTTGTTCTTCTCTGGGTGTGGTTGATCAGATGGATGATACTGAGGTCAGGGTGATAGTTGAAGTTAATTTGGAGGAGAATTTCTTTCAACAGGATATAAGAATGGAGGAAAATTGATATGCAGGATAGAACATTTTATAGTTGGTTAAAAGAGTGGTTTAAAGAAATCAGTAAGATAAGATTTAAGAGCTGGAAAATTGTACTTTGGGGAATTTCGGTGATTTTATCCCCATTCTTAATCGCTCTTTTCACTTCTTATCTGAGCTTGTTATCTATAGTACTATCTATTTTGTGGGGAGTAGATTTCTTTTTTATATTTCTCTATGCTATATATAAAACTGATGATTGGTATGGATGGTGATAACATGGGATTACTGAACAGATACATATATCATAAGTTGATCAAGAATGTGGAATCGAAAATAGAATTGATTGAAAACTCTTTGAAGTTAAACCCAACCCCCGAAGAGAGAAAAATACGTGAAGAGCGTCTGGAAAACCTTAAAGAAGTTAGAAGAGGATTTCAACAGCAGATAGAGATAGATCAAGCTAACGAAGATATCGGAGAGAGAACAGAATGATTGAGTCTAGAATTTTCGGGAGATAATATATGGTTAGTCTATTTGAGGAAGCGGAAAAGATTTTGGAAGGACATGCTACTGATAGAGGTTTGGGTAAAGAGAGAAGCATGAAAAAGATAGTGGAAGTGTTCAATACCCTGACAGGAAAGAATTTAACAGAACATGACGGGGATATCTTCATGGTTTGTCTCAAGCTGGTGAGGATGCAAAGGTCTCCCCAGATTCGGGATAACTATATCGATGCTCTTAATTATCTGGTGATGTCACACGAAGCTATTGAGCTCGATGATGATATCCGAAAAAGTTTAGATGATTATCGGGAGGGTAGATTTAAACAGGGTTCTATAGATAAACTACTTAAAGATTTGAGGAGTGGTGAAGATGAGTAAAGGTATTTTGAAAAGACTGAAAGAGAATATTTGGGTGATGCTAGCTCTTGATATGTCGTTTGTTATGGGACTTGTTATTCTGGTTAGCGTTCTATTACTGAGCAATCCTAATCATTTTGTGTTGGTGATGGATATAATTCTTGTAACACTTCTTTTATATTGCTTGTTTATACTTCTTGTTTTCACTGTTCTTTGGAGCGATGTTATCTGAGAAATATTTAAAAACAAAAAGAGATTGGTGAGCTACTATGAATGAAAATATGAATTATGTTGAAGAGTTGAAGAAATTGATCCCTACTAACGAGGAAGTTTCTAAATCGAGAAACCCGATATCAGGATTTATACACAGTTTGAAATCTGGTGGAAAACTTCATCTGGGAATTTTATTTAAATCCCCGAACGAATGGAGTTTTTCCAAGCATTTTACTGGTAAATCTGTAGGTGTTAGAACTAAGAGAAATCAGTATCTGATAACACCCCCAACTATTTCTACTTCTAATGAATTGGAACATTCGACCGAGTGGTTAATGACAGTTTATCCCATGAGTGAGAATTGGAGTGTTTTAGCTGGGTTGTCTTCCATGATTTACTTCGATATAAAGAGGAAGAAAAAGTTTGATAAAAAGAGACTTATCCGAGTTGCTGATTCTCTGATTAAGAAGTATGAATCGGGATCGTTAACCCCCAAGAAAGTTGAAAGCATTTTGGTTGGTACAGCTTCTCGTGTTGGGGGTACAGAGAGGAAAGTGTTTGTTTACGAAGAGAAACTTTAGGGTGAAATATGGATAAAAATGAGCTATTGCATGAATTTGAAAACTGGACAGAAAACTACGAACTAGTACCTGAACAAGAAGATATTGGAGCTATAAAATCTCTGGATCAGGGGGATTATGTCTATATGATAGTTGTTGGGGATGAAGAAGCTAACAAAATAGTGGTGGAAAAGACATACCCGAAATCTGTTATCGTAACAACTAAAACTCTTGTCTATCTCTCTAAAACACAATACATTCTCAAAACTTTATACGAAGATGTTATCCTGAGATTTGGGGTGTATAAAAACAAAGAAATGAATTACACAGGTTACAGAGAGATTCAGTGAGGGAAAAGGTAAATATCTGTGGGGGAATTTCTGACTATGACAACTTCTAACGTAACCGAACAGGAGATTAAATTGCTGGAAGCACACAGGAAACTCGAAAATTTGCTCAAGCTTCTTGAGTATTATTACACGTTTAAATCTATAGACGGAAAATACAGATTTGATCTTAACCTCTACGAAATAGAGAAATATGAAAAAGAAAACAACATACCCCCGACCAAACCCTCGAAATTTAGAAAGGTGATGGTTTCCGAAATAGACAGATTGATTCAGGAAATGGAAGAAATATACAATGATTTGGTGAGAATGTATGGATCGGACTGAGGAATGCAGACAGGGACACCACGAGAATTGTGCTGGGTTTCTAAAGAACGGTAAACCCTGCGAATGTAAGTGTCACAGGTGGTCTTATGATGATGAAGAGTGGGGATTTGCGTACAACACTTCCTCCTGATCTCTATCGTTACAGATTGGGATTAATCACCAAGAGACAGTATTTTGACAGAAAACTCTACAGATTGTTTATCTGGTGGAGAAACTACAACAAACACAGAAGGTATAGGATATGAATAACGAGAACGATGGAACGATTTTGAAAATATTGATCGCACTCTTGAAAGCAAATGTTGGGACTGCTGATTTCATTCATGTAGCTCCCGAACTGATATCAGGAATGCTGATAACAATGGGTAAGACAGACAGCGAAATTAAGAATATAATGACAGCTTTTTCCGAAACTGTTGTAACTTTAACCCCGATTTTGAGAAAAACTCTGGAAGAAAGTGATAATAGCGAGAATGATATAGCGGTATAAGGTGATATGAGATTCCGTTTGCTGGGTTTAAAGATTGGGATGATTGTATTAAGAAACAACGAAGATACTACAGTGAAGAGGTAGCTAAGAAAGTCTGTGGAAAACTCAAATCCCAGTTCGAGAAAGATCAGTGGGGTGCTGTCGGTTATGGAGGAGTTATAGACAGTAACTTCAACGTCAAACGGGATCAGCATCCAACGGGAAAGAAACGAGGTAAACCTCAGACCATCTCTCAGGTGGGAGATTTCGGGGATGCTTCAACTCCTAACTTGTGATCTCTATGATAACTAAAATATATGATATGGATTTTGAAATACCAATCGATACTCTGCTGAGCGGAGTGGAGATAAAGAATCACACCAACCCGATATCCATTAAATCTCTCCCGACAATGGTTCTGGAAATGCGGGGTAAATTTGATGTGATTCAGAAAGGTTCTCACGTTAAATGTAACTCGGTGATTCTTACTGAGGATTACGTTATCTGTGAGGATAATAACAGGAGATCGTTACTGCTTAAGCGGGATGGTATGATAGTTGTCCAGTAATTTATACTCAGAGATAGATTACGAGAACCTGAACCGTCTCATTTATGACTGGGGACTTATATCTCAGCAACATCTTGACGCTATTAACGTAACGATGGTTGGTGTTGTTATATGAATTTTATTCAGCACAAATTTAAAAACCTAAATTCGAGGTCTTTATTTTCGGGTAATGTAATAAGACCTTAGAAGTTAAAATCCTTCAATCTTGAACGATCTAGACACCTTTATGAGCATTCTAACCCACTGTTTTCAACCCACTAACGATGTCAATAGTTGGAGTATGACATCCGAATAAGTCATGAGTATCATATTAACCCCGTTGTTCTGTATCGATATTCCCGTTTCTATGAGGTTATTCAGGACAGTACCGTCAGCGAATGATACCTGATATGTCTCAATCTCGGATAGGGTATTGGTGTTATAAATCGGGTAGTAAGTGTAACCAATCAGCTGGATATCCCAGTTACCCTGTAGATAAGTAGAACCCAGCGTCTGAGCGAAAGATTCCAGAACCCCGTAACTTGGTAAAGATAACCAACCGCTCTGACCGATCTGATGAACGGGAGTACCAGAACCCGAAAACACCGAATAAGACTGTCCCCCGATTGTAGCAGTAACCTGAACAGAACCGTACTGTCTGAGAACATCGAAAGCTTTTGCATATACCAGAACCTGTTTGTTCTCGGTAAGTTGGATATCCACAGAGTTCTGATAGGATACCAGTCTCAGGTTATTGAGTTCGTCACACACCAGATAATACCCGAAACCAGCAACCAGTTCAAGCAATCTCTGGAGGACTGACTTTCCCTCAAAATTACAGGTTACCTGAGTTGGTATCTGATCCTGAGTTATGTACTGGGTGTTCATCGGGGTTTGATTTCCATATTTGATAACCAACCCAGAAACGGTATCGGTAACAGTGGTATCAACAATCCCAGCTAAATACCACATACCATCGTAAGCTGTTATATTATATTCAGCTGTAGAATACTTTGTTATAATCTGTATATTACCAGTGAACACTACCTTATTCCGGTAATACATAAGAACAGTATCACCAACAGAAACCAACCCGAATTGGTTTTTGGGTATAGTAAACACGAGAGAACCAGCACTATTGATCGTTTTCTGCATCTTGATATTGTAAGCAAACATCTGTACCCCTCCAACATAAACATTGAACTGGGTTGAAGGTTTAGCGATAGGAACGCTTCCATTTGTGCTTGTTATAACTGGAACATCGTTTATATTAAGATATTCCCCAAAATTCAACTGGGATATAACCTGAACCACTATACTATCCGACTGAACACTCCCGTTCACAAGACAGTAGAAGGAATAATTCCCGACAGCAGTACCTTTCCCCGAAAACGTATAAGTGGATGAAGTAGCACCGGAAATAGCAGAACCGTTCATATACCACTGATAGGAGGTTGGGGTTGTATTCGGGTCAAACGTCAGTGATAGAGTTGCTGTCTGGGATGTTACCGTATTGAGGAGTATAGTATTTGATGCTGTTACAGATGCACTAAACGGGTACACTGTAATGGTAACTGAATCTGATAAAGCAAAGCTGTTTCCATCTGTCACGGTTAGAGTATACGTTGTGGTTGTTGTTGGTGATATCTGGATGGATGATCTTGATCCTATCTCAGTACCGGAAACAGACCAGTCATACGAATACGGTAACACACCCCCACTCACAACAGCGAAGAGATTGATTGAAGTACCCGAAACCAGCGATGTTGCTGACTCCGATATAGATACAAGCATCTGATAAACTTCCACAGTGACGTTATTTGAATACTGAATTTCTCCAGAATTTGTATCGGTGGTTTCAACGAAAAACGTGAATGAACCAGTTTCTTCGGGGGTGAATGTGTATGTTTCTGTTATTGTTGAGGGGAGAGTTATTTCAGTACCGTCTGGTTCTATTTCGTACCAAGTATAAGTTAAATCGGAAGAACCACCCGTGACACTTAATGTAAGAGTTGTAGAATTTCCCAGCATTATTGAAGAATTACTCACCGTGAGAAGATCGGTTGTTTCTGTATATACATTAACGGTGGTAACCCCAGTAACAGAAGATACACCCGATGCTATATTGGTAACTACACAGTAATAGTAAAACGTTCCGACCCGCTGTACCGTGAAACTGTAACTGGGTGTAAGAACAGAGAGTTGAGTACCACCGGAATTTGAGTTAGTGGTATTGTAAAACCATGAATAAGTAAAATTGCTGGAAGAACCCCCAGCTATAGTAACACCTATATTAACGGAAGAACCGACAACAACCCCGATCTCACTGGGATTAATTGAAACGGAGAAAGAACCCTCGACATTCACTTCCGATATAGTTGTGGTTACGGTATTTTCGGTGGTGGTATCAGTAACAACAGCATAAACAAAATGAGTACCAGATGAACTGCTGGAATAGTTACACACAGATTTATTCAAACACTGAGAGAGACCAGTAGAACCATCGAACCACTGATACTGAAAATCACCAGAACCACCAGCAGTGAGAACCTCTATCGGGATAGTATAACCACCCGAAAAACTAGCATCCAGAACCTGACTTGCTGACGTTCCTGACGTTCCCCAGTGTGTACCGTAGGAAGTTGTGGATGGAAGAATCTGCATTATGAAAGAATAAGTACCGTTATTCGGGGGTATCGGTTGTGTTGGTAATATATTAACCTGAGACTGAGTGGACTGATTGGGGTAAGTCCCGTTGTAACTCTCCAACCATGCAGTAATTTCGTTGAGGGACAGATCATAAAACCTCACATTGGATACGGATGAATTTAACTGGGGATAGAGTGACCAGTTGATATTAAATCCCGTTTCGGTGGTTATCGATGAGGTTGTTGGGTTTATCAGGGTTATAGTTATTTCGTTAAGTGAATTGTTGGTATTTAATATAGTAGAGCGAGAGGGAGTGATTCCTACCGCTAAAGCATCGAACACAGTAACAGTTACCGTATTGGACTGGGAAATAGTACCACCAGTTTTATCGTAAACAGAAACATAGAAAGAATAAGTACCGCTAGTGGAAGGTTGGAAAACAAAAGAAGCTCCAATACCTTCACTGACTAGCGATGAATCCTGATACCAAGAATATACAAAATTACCTGAACCACCACTCACAGAAACAACCAGCTGAACCTCCTGTCCCACCGAGATATCACCCTGAGAAACATTGAGGGTTGCTGTGAAAGTATCAGTCAATAGGATGTTAAGAACTGGGGAAAAAGCTACGTAACCTGAACTATCCGATGCTACCCCGTAAAAACAGTAGTAATCCCCAGCGGTATTATCCTGAGAGAATGTATAACTGGTGGTAGCTGTACTTGAAGATGCTTCCTCAGTCCAAGTTGAAGGGATTGCTGAATTGTTTGCGGGTGGATTCGGACAGGGTGTAGTCCCGTTATCGAGATAGTAGATTTTAGTACTGTAAGAAGAACCAGTACCAGCATTAGCTGTTACCGTGATATTCTGTGTTGAAGTTGAAGAAACGGGATAACTCTGATTTCCACTCGGACTGATACTCCCAGTCAAATCATCCGTTACATAAACGCTAAGTGTGTTACTCTGGATGTTTGATACGTAACCATCGCTAACCATACAGTATATTGTGCTTGTCTGATCCACAGCAGAAGCTGGGGGATTCCATACAAAACTCTGAGAGGTAGCACCAGCAACTTCGCTACCATTAACGTACCACTGATATGTGTAATTTCCCGTTCCCTGTTCGGGTGTGCATGTGTAGGTTGAGGTATTTCCGTATTCGAATGAGGTACTTCCAGATATCGTACTGTAGAGATCGTAAACAACTGTAAACGATCCAACAACAATAACATCGTCTGCTTGACATACACCCTGAGTATTACATCCACAACTGTTCTGTGTCTGAGATATCACAGTGGGAGAACTGTAGCTCAGGTATTCTATTCCTGAAAACGGGTTTGAATTGTTTGTAACCCCCGTACTTGATATTATCTGAACGTAGAACTCACTGTTATATGGAAGAATGCTGGTATAGGAAGATGTGGATTCAGATGTTCCATTAACGTATATAGCGTTGATAGATTGCGATGGATATCCCCCCGTTGCACAGGGTAAATTTATAGTTATATTAACTGTCATTTAAAATCACACGGGTTGTCCTATCATTAAGCTCAATGAACAATGCCAAACCTGACCTTCTCCTGCATTCTGTGTTATCTCCAAATTAGATACAAATCCCTGAAAACTACCTAAACTAGCTAATGAACCCGAATAGTAAGTACCCCAATCATCCTCCAAATCAACCTCATAGATAGAACCGTTAGCTTGGGAAAAATTGTTTATAAGATTCGTGATATCGCTTTCGGTTGTTGTTATAAATCCCACTGTTAAATTAATCTGATCTCCCCCGTAGTTCAGGAGTATCGGTTCATTGCTGAGTGGTATAGCGATTGTAGTCGCCATTATCTGTTTCTGCAATTCGACCTGTAATCCGTTGTAGGGTATAGTATAGGATTGTCCGGTTGTAAGATTAGTTATGCTCATTACCATGAAACGCTACCTCTTGTCTTGTATTCTATTCTTTTTAATATCTGTTTTGCTAACTGATCGGGATCGATGTTATTTCCTCCCGAAACATTAACGTGAATTGTGTTGCTGACGTTTGAGGTTGAATTGCTGGAAGGAACTACCGTTTCACCAGCATGAAGGTAAGCTATTCCCTCACTGTAAACGTGTCCTCCCGTTGCAAATTTCGGGATGAGACTTGTTATATCGTGTCCTATATTGCTGGGGTTGATAGCTTCTATCACGTTCTCAATATCTGTAAATCCTGTAACGATAGCTTTCCATATCCAGTCCAACGGTTTAAGCATCTTCTCGGTAGATGATATCAAAACTTTAAAAGCATTTACAATAGATACAATATCACTGGAAATTATTTTAGCAACTGGTATTAACAGAGCTATTAAAGCAAAAATACCAGTTATAGCTAGAACTATCGCTAATATAGGACTCATTAATCCCACAACTATACCCGCCATTATCAACATCATCACTTTCATAATTTGGGGTAAATATGGTTGAATTATCTTGAATAACTCGTTAAGATAAACTGACATCCCCGAAAAGAAAGTTAAAATCTGTGTCATGAACTGAGGAAGATTAACCTGTTTCATAACATCCATGAAGAACATTAAAAACGGGAGAAGAAATGCTAGAATAACCATCGAAGCGGGTAACATGAACAGCGTCATTATCTTACCTATCATCTGCATTACTGCTCTGATTGGTGCTAGAGACATAACAAAAGATAATATCTTTTGCATTATAGCTATACCTGCTCCCATAGATAATCCCACTCCCATTCCCTTGAGACCAGTAGTAAACATTCCTTTTATTCCTTTACCAATACCACCAAGAATACCTCCACCCTCAGATTCTTCTCCCTCAGAACCCCCTCCTTCTCCACCACCCTCACCAGATGCAGTCTGTTCACCCTCTTTTTTCTTTGGGGGTCTTGGGAGTCTGAGATTTATAACAACACCCCCCTTACCCATACTATTAGAAATGTTCCCCAACATCTTGAACGCTGGTGAGTTGGTTACAGCTTGTGCTCCCTGCATTCCCGCTGTGGTAAAACCTTTAAGGGATTTTGCGAGATCACCCATCGTTATAGAAGAGACTGTTTTATCTTCCTTCTTTCCAGTAGTAACCTTGATATTCAGAGAAGCTAATGCTTTCTCTAGTTCGCTTGTATCTAATTTAACCTTAATTTCTTCTACCGGAATTTCTTATCGCCTCCTCGTTTCTTCGTGATTCATCCTTCATTATTTCTATGAAGTAATTGATCTTTGCTATCGGGAGGTTTTCGCTCTCACTGGGAGGGATGTGAAGTTCTTTCGCAAATAAATACTGTACTTCCCAGAAATCAGTTTCAGCTTTTAGAAACGGGGGGTTCTCGAAAGCTGATCTGATTGTTGTTCACCTCTGTAACCGCTTCCTCAAGCTTCAATCCATCTGTCATAGATAACTTTTCAACATCTATCTGGTCACCAACAGCACTCTTCAACATTTCCCACCTGAATGAAGAAGAATCCAGATCGGTCTGCATCTTATCCCCGATCATAACCGTCTTGGATGCTTTCTTTATTATTTCCAGATACTTTTTCATCGTTATACTTCTTATCTCAACCGTTTTCAACTCTCCGTCTATAGTTACCTGCACCTGCATTTAACTCACCGTCATTGTCGTTCCCATAAAGGAAATCTTATCCATAACCTCTTTTACTGGGGGTACGTTCATTTCTCCCTCGTTAGAAATCAACCCGTTTATATCAAACGTATATCCACCCACAACCAAACTCAAATTATCACTCAGAGAGACAGCTGAATCTGTAGTACCAAGTCCCTGTTCGAATATCCCCTCGATTAATCCTGTATCGTGGTAAGCTGTCAGAGTTCCTTCGACTTTAAATTCCTGTAGATAGTATCCCTGATAAGTAACTGCACCCAGTCCGTATATCTGTTTCTTGGATGTAGTTATCGTCATGTCGAGTGATTGTATCGGGGTAGGTATTGAAGCTAGAGTAGAACCTATCTGAACTGTTGCATCTTTCCATGAGAGTACTTCGCTTGGGGGTGTTACCGAAATAGATGAAGTTGGGGTAGAAGTCGTTTCCTGAGTAGCTGTTCCCGTAAGAGTTACTTTAACCAGTTCTCCCTCCTTAATAGCTATTTTAGCAGAATCAAAAACTATACCGCTCAGAGAATACATCTGATAGCTATTGAGATAACTCTGTATCTGGGAATAAGCAGAATTAACACTCAATCCCGAACTCCAAGAAGTGTTTGCTGTAGTACTTGAACCACCAGCACCAGTCAAAATAAAATCCAACCAGTTCATGTTATCAGAACAGATATAGAAATCTGCTGTAAAATCAACTGCAACTCCTTTTGAATACCAACCCAGAGCTGTTCTCTGATTAACTGCGTATATAGGATCGTAGTTATTTTTTATAGAAAATGTACTTAATTCCAATCCAGCACCCAAACTTCCCATATCAAACCCACCCGATTCACCGGAATTGAAAGAAGATTCTCTTCCGACATCCAGAATAAAGTTTGAACCTGTGTATATCGTACCAGTCATAAAATTGATATGTATTTGGGGTTAATATTATTATTGTGATACATCTTGTCAGTTATGGATATTCGTTTAAGAATAGACAAACGGGACATTAAGATAATTTCCGATCACATAGCTTCAAGAATAATATCACACATACTGGAACACTACGATGAAAATATAGTATCTCCACAAAGAAGACCACAATACCCCCTCATATACACGGGAAAGACAGTACAGATGAAATCCATACTCGGAAAAAGAACGATCAGATTTTACTCCCCCGCAATTAATTTTATAGAATACGGTACATCCCGTCACACTGGTAATGGTGATATTTCTGGTGAAGGATTTTTCGATAGAATCAGAAAATGGGCAAAGCTAAAACTCAACATCCAGAGGAAAGATGTACTTGATAAAGTAGCATGGGGATTATACAAAAAGATTAGTGCATTAGGAACTAAGGATTACTATCCCGTTCGGGGTGCAATACGTCAAACGATTGAAGATTTCAGTAAATAACCCCATTAAACCACTCTAGATCGTTCTACATTGAAAGATTCGGGTGAGAGAGGTCTTATTATATCTTAAAAATAAATAACATCGAATTTGGATTTTTAAATTCGTGTTTGATATAATACAATTAAGACATCCATCCACCAGCAAGTCTCTTGTAACCCTTGATATAGATTTCCAGTTCTCTGAGTCTATCGTTTATGTAAGACCACTGTGCTGGGATTTCTATACCTCCGATTCCCTGAGAAATTGTTGCTGTATACCTCTCAGAAGATAACCACCACTGGGATGCTTTGAGAACTGCCATTTCATAAACGTAAGGATCAATCATACCTCCCGAAGCGAGAGTAGCTGACTGATTATACCCGTACTGATACTGAACCATCACTTCATAACCCATCCACCAGTACCACCCCATAATATAGATGATACCCGCTAATCTGTCTGTCCAGTATTGCGAGAATCTTCCCTCAGTAAATATCCCCTCCCACTCGGTGTAGGTGTTCCCGTTCCAGATCAACATGCTCTGAATCGATTGTGGAGGAGGACTTAAACTCGTAAAACTACCCATAACAACGGGTTGAACGGGATAGTGATCGAGATATATCGGTGCTCCTATCAAATACAAACCGTAAGCTGTGTACTGTCCGATTGATTTCATTTCGTATCCGTTATATTCAAGATGATAATTATCTGTTTTCGTGGATTTCAAACCCCAAGTACTCCCAGATAACCTGTCAATATACTCACAAACAAACGGGATTACCGTAGTATCAAGATAATTTAAATCATTCTGAGTTGCAATATCAGCAATGTGAAGATACTCAACAACATCCTGCGACTGGATGTACGACTGACCACCAGAAAACGTAGAAACCATAAGACCAAATTAGTTTACTGTTCATTAAACTATCTAAAAATTAAGTGTTCATTAAACTATATAAAAAAATGGGAAAAATGTAAAGTATATTTTACTTTACTCTATATCTCTGATTTTTGCCTGTGCTCCAAAGAAGCGACACACTACTTCCCCGATTGTAAAGTACAGTCCTTCATACGCTATATTGTTGAGCAGGATGAAGTCCCTGTCAGTTGTTTCGAGGTACTGGGTAGGTCTGAGTATCGAAATCGAAAGTCGTGAGTCTCCGTAACCTTCTGCGTCTGTGGTATCCAGAAGGAATATCCTTGAAGAACCGCTTGCAGATGTGTCGAAAACTCCTGACGTGTTATCAGTCGTAGTGTTCACAGCTTCAACGAGTGGAATCTTATACACAGTGGATGCTTTCAGACCAACATCAAGTCCAGAGTTCGTTTCCACACCGTTAATTCCAGTCTGGTAAGTGAGTTCTCCGAAATTCATGTATCTGAGCTGGTTCTGATAAATACCCTGTATGTTAGCGTATGTATCGTAACCTGTAACCATTACATTAGTTCTTCCACCGTTATACTTAACTCCCTGTATCGTGTCTCGTATTATCTGATCTGTAAGAGCACCGAGTGTACCATATTCACCAGATGCAGAAGTAACATAAGAGTCGAATGCAGATGCTCCCCCTGATCTGTCCACTGCTCCTGCATAAGGATCAATTACCTCAGCAAGCGTAGGTGTAGTAGCAGAAGTAAGTCCAACCCCTGTACCCTCAGCGTAAGAAGAAACTATCCTGTCCAGCGTTTCAAACTGTAGGTTAGTCGTTCCAGAATTTGAGGTAGCAACGTTAGAACCAACCGCTTTAGCACCAATATTTATGTTAAGGTTCTTGATATGCATAGTAGCGAAATACTGTCTGAGTGTGTCTAGGTTAGCGTACATATCATCCTGTGATACCTTCGCCAACTGTTCAACGATATCTGTAACTTCAAAGGGTGTCTGTTGTATCTTGGGGGTAACTTTCACTATGTCAATCGTAGGAACTTCGGGTGTTCCAAGATTTCCAGTTTCAGCAATACCCATAGTATTTGCTTGCTGGACAAAGTTAGTTATTACCCTGAAACCTGACTTATCCCAGTTAAGTTTCGGGAGAATACCAAAAAGGTTAGATTCTGTGTTAAGCTGATACCAAGCTTGTGCTCCGTAAACAGCGTTCCACACATTCGTACCCATTCCGGTATAGATCATCGCTTTTATGTACTCATCATTGTAGGGTGCTAACTGCGGAACTAAACTTTGTGTAGTATAGAACTGCATTACATCCTGAAATGTCATTACGTGTCCTGCAACACCAGATGCCGATGCCATATTTATCTTCCTCCTCTTGATTTGTTGTATAACTCAATAGTTTTAGCTCCCTTCAACACGGATTTAACCATATCTTCGTAAGTATGGGGTTCTTCGTTTGATACATTTCCAGAAGTATAGTCTCTTCCAAATCCAACTGCTGAATTGGGTTTCTCGGATGCAAATTTCTTTATGTTTCCCTTCTCAATACCAGATGGGACTTGTTCAATTCCAACTCCTCCCTTTCTCCTGTTATCGTTAGAACCTTTGGGTTCATACTGTTCAACATTCTTACTTTCATCCATGTAATTTGCTTTAGCAGATTCCTCGAACTCTTCTTCCTTACCTCTCCCAGACAGAAGCTCTATAATCTTGTCGAGTTTTCCAGCAAGTTCAGTATAAGCACTTCTCTCGTCTCTCTCTTCCCTGTGAGATTCCATATCACCTGCTTTCTCCTCTTCCCTTTCTCTACCCTCATCTTCTCCCTCTTCTCTCTTAGATTCAGTGTCGAATTTGGGTTTCTCTCTAGCGTGTTCCTCTTCTTCTATCTTGGTGGAAAGTTCTCCTTTCTTTGTTCCCCTGACTTTAGATTCGAAACCGTTACTCTCTGTCTCAACATCCTCATTCATGTTTTTATCTCCAACATCATGAAGCTGACCTTTACTAACCATATTTATACCCATATTATCCCCCTTATTAACCTTAACTTTTCTCCCATCATCCAACGGGTTTGTGGATACTTTATCACCATCAGACTGTTCTACGTGGTTTTCAGCGATTCTTTTAACGTTTGCTTCCTGTTTAGAATCTGTAGGATAGTAATTCGCTTTATCCATTCCCTTAGATGCATTGTGATCCGTGTAACTGTAGTTATTTCTGCTCATAACTTTTCTCCGAATTGCACCACAAACCTGTTCAGCATCACCTTCATCGTGATACCTATCCATCTGATCCTTCATGCATTTATCCCACATGTAAGTTTTCTGAATAGGATCGTAATACTTGTTCATTATTATGAAATCAACAGATTTGTCTACCTCATCCTCTTCGTCAGATTTATCAGAGTTTGCATCTGATTCAGACCACTCATTATCATAAGACTTCCCGTATTTAGCTCGAATAGAACCACAAATTTTCTGAGCAGTCTCCTTACTACCATATTTCTTTTCCTGTTCCCTCAAACACTCATCAAACGGATAAGATGCTTTGAGAAACTTGAATATTGAATCATGCATCATTTCTTTGTTCACCGATTCATCGGGTTTCTCGAACTTTCTCTCGGTTATAGTGTTGGAATCATCACTAAGATCAACTGCCTGTTTCTCTGCGTTAGATTTAGCCATACTAACATTCTCTATAACAGATAACTGATTAGCGGGTTCTCTCACAAGGGAAACTTCATTCAGTTCTATCTTCTTTAACACCTTAACCATATCACCCGATTTATTCATCCTCTCTTCCCGTTCCAGAGTCTTACCCCCGATTGAAAATCCAGAAATAATAGATGATTTAACTTCCTGCCAAGTCTCATCTGCAAGAACACCTGATTTGTTAATTTCAACTATCATGTTAATCCCATCGATGTCACCCCTGTTCTTTTCAACATTCCACTGAATCACTCTTCCAACTGGTTGATTTTTATGTTGCTTCATAACTATTCCACCGTTAGAAACATAATCTAGGAATGCTTCTTTAATAGTATCAATAGGTACTATCTCTCCCTGTCTGTCTACTATTTCAACAGATGCCCATCCCTGAACTAACCTTTTTTCATCATCCTTCACTACAAGATTACTTAATTCCTCACTCATATCAATATCCTCCCCACAACAGAAACAATCGCACTAACAACACTACTAACAATCACAATATACAACCCAAACTTAAATCTGTGCTCACTGAGATCAGAATTTCTCCTGTTCTTGATATCGTCTATCTTGTGTTCAAGAACCGCTATTCTGGTTTTCATATCAACCATATAGTTAAGATTAGTATCATTAAAGTCTTTTATTTCAGAAATATCCTCTTTAATATTCTTTATACCTTCCTCAACCGAAGAAATCTTACCAACAATATCTTCCATACTAACCATTTACATCACCCGTATACCGTAAGATAAAGACCAGAAACCGTACCAGTCACCACAATAGAGACTTGAACCGATCTGAATGCTGAAAGATTCCCAGTACTATAAACATTCCCTGTTGCAGAAAGAGACACTGCTGTGAAAAGTGGTGCTGAATTTAAAACATTTCCTTTAGGATCAACTGGATAAACACTCACACTTACTGAGGAACTTGATCCAAGTGTTCCTACTATAGAAATTGCTATATCCGTCTGAGACATTTCAACAATATTGGTATAAGTACCAGCAGACGGTGACGCATTATCAAATAAAAGAGTTTTGGGAGTTCGTCTAGCTAAATATCCCAAACTTTCCTGAGCTGTGCTAGTATGATTCATATTCTGAAATATGATAAACGATATTAAACCTAACCTATAATTAAGTTTGGATAACAACGTTTACGGTCAAAGTATAATATTCCCGATAGAACCCTTTAACAGAAATATCAAACTTCTGATTTTCTATGTTCAAAATATAAATAAGACCATTGTAAAGATTATTCCCGATCAACTTGTGTAATGCTCCCTTCATGGTTCTAAAATCAGAAACGAGTTTAGAAGCAACAATTAAATCGAAAGAATAGTAGAAAATATACCCGTTCCACACATTCTTAACTTCCACCCCCTTTGGAATCAGTATAAAAGTATTCAAAACCTGAGCATAACTGATAGTCTTAATGTTTCTAAGAAGAACAATCGGGGTAATACCTTTAGAGGAAAGGAAAGTTAAAATGGATTCATAAAACTGATCAACGGTAGGAACGAGAGAAGAAGATAGAGATTCAGAAACCGTGATAGAATCATTTAACGTTATATCTTGAACCATAACAGTTAATCCTCACCCTGTTGATATTCCTTAGCAACAAGATCAAAATATTCTCTGAAAAACCCTCTCACAGAAGAATCGTACTGCTGTCCAACCACAATAAACTGATAAACATTTGTACCCGTAAAATCAAAGTAAACAAACTTCTCTATTTTATTGAGAAGGTTTGAAAATACTGTAAAATTGGGAGAACCTATAACGATCTTAAACTGATATTCGTAAATGTAACCATTGAAAACGTTATTGACAGAGATACCCTTTGGAATAATAAGAACGGGATTCTCTCGGTAATAATCGATTGTCTTAACGTCTTTTAGGATAACAATGTCCTCTATACCAGCACTCTCTAAAGCTCTAATCAACGCATTATAAAACTCCAAAACAAAAGATAACCTGTCAGATACAGAAACCCCGTTAATAAAATTTTTAGAGAGAACAAAATTCATAAATTCCCGTATATCCAAAGAATCGAAAAGATCAAAAAGTGGTTCGAATTTTTCTGACAGATCAACACCATCAGAAAACGGGACACTAATTATAAATGAGAAAAAGTCCTTCAACTGTTTCTTATCAGTTATCCTAACCAGAGTACTCTTTTGAAGTGTCTCATACAGAGAAATAACGGAAGTGAAAAGTCTAAAGAGCTTAGCAGAAAAATTCTCATCCAGAACAATATCCTCAGAAACGTAAGCAGAAATCTTCGAATTGAAAAATTCCAAGAGAGAAACCAAATCTCTACCCTCAGAGAAAACTTCCTTCCTGATAAACTCCAAAAATTTACCAACAGTATCTTTAAACTTTCTATCAAAGAAAAACCCGAAAATCTCAGAAATATTCACAACGTCTTTAAGTTTAACATTAGGTAAAACAGTTTCAGAATGAACAAGAGTCTCCAGAACAAAAGTGTTGTATATTCTACCAAAAACTTCTAACAGCGATATACTTTCCCGAATAACCTTCTTCAACCCAAATAAAATGTACTCGTTTTGGGGAACTGTCTCCAAAAATTTTATCTTCGGTTCTTTTAAAAAATATTCAGAAAGAGTATCTAAATCAGTAAACGTTTCCTCAAATATATAAACAAATTTTTCGAAGATACCAACTGCATTTATATATTTTCTAGAAGTCTTTTTAATAAAAGATTCTACCAGAGATAAAATTTCAGAAAACTTGACCACAGAGAGTTTTGAAATAACTTCCGTTATCGATAAAGAATCTGTTTTCTCACCAAATATTCCAAGTACAATAACTTCTAATGGAGAAATTAAATCTGAAAAATTCAAATTTACTTTTTCAAAAATTGTTTCAATTATAGTAGTAATCGTTTCGGAAAAAGGAAAAACTTTAGTAAACTTAGAAAACACTTCATCAATAGACAAAGAATCTATCTTCTCACCAAAAATCCCAAAAACAATCTTCTCTAACGGAGAGATCGAATCCAAATAATTTAAATTTATTTTCTCTAAAATACTTTCTATTATAGTTGTAATATTCTCAGAAAAAGGAAATAATTTAGTAAACTTTGAAAATATTTCACTTAAAGTCAAAGAATCCACATTCAATCTTTTTAAGTAATAAGATAAAATATCTTCCAGAGAAACGTCTTCTCTGAGTATCCTTTTCATAAAAGAACTAAAAGTCTCAGAAAGAGAAATAGCTTCCCTGAAAAATATCCTCATATAAAAATTATTGAATATATCAACAAAAGTCTGCCATTCCTCCAACTCAAAAAGAGAAATAACCCGCTCTATATATTCATCTAAAGACAAAGAATCATTAAGAAATCTGTTTAAGAGAATAGCAAAATCAACAATAGAACCTTCCTCAAATATAGGAATATCCACCAAATATCTGAAAACTTCCCCCAAAGACATTTTCTCTAAACTTGGAATACTTGTTTGTTTTACAAAGACCTCACTCTCTGTTGAACCTTCCCCAAAGTAAATAAGAATATTCCCGAAAACTGTTAATGTTGAAGTTTGAGAATAAACATTTCCTTTAGAATCCGTAATCTTAGAAGTAAAAACTATAGAACTCTCCGAACCAACAACATTAGAAAGATTAACAGTATAAGATTCAGAAGTACTTACAATAGAGCCGTTGTTAATCCATTCATAAGTATAGGGTGAATTTCCATTTGATAACATTG